>Ga0228711_1005760_pt1 | contig 18756 bp, 8 predicted proteins | sample MedpolnodulmetaG_2_FD_177996 | JGI IMG/M metagenome (GOLD analysis project Ga0228711, IMG submission 177996) | Root nodule microbial communities from Medicago polymorpha collected in Santa Monica, California, United States - brown nodules | ecosystem: Host-associated > Plants > Roots > Nodule...
TCTGTGGTGGCAGACCCTTTCCCGGCCCCTACAATCAAGCAACCTCACCAATGTGAATGAAAGAAAGGGCACCACATACATCTCGACTAGTTCGTGCCTGCGGAGCGAACAAAAACCTCTTTTTAATTTTTTTATTATTCTGACTCCGAAGTCCGGATATTTGGTTGCTTTGTACTCGACCCATGTGATGTGGTTCGGCTTGTTGCGCCACCTCACTTAACCAAACATATCCGAGAATAAGTTCTACCAAATCTACAGCACTTGCTGCTTCATGCCCAGTTGCATCTGACTCTGCTGGTTCACCATACCTCGCAAAATTAATGTTTAATACTTTACAAAGCAAATACATATCAATTTTTTTTTATAAAAATAACTCACATTATTAACCGACAAAAACATAGACATATATAATTATAAAGCTTCCCTAAAAAAATATAATTATAATGCTCAAATATTTTATTTAAACTCGTGAATAATTAATCTTCTCTTTTTTTATCACATGAATAATTAGTCTATGAAATTATGTTTGTTGAATATTTATTTTTATTTTATATATGTTATTATTTTAGTTTTTGGGTAATCGAGTCACCGGTTCAATCTGATTTAATCTGATTAAATACTTATACAAATTTAGTCTAAATACGGAATTATCTAATCGAGTCATCCGATTTAATCCAATTTGTTCATACGGTTGAACCAATGACCTGGTTGTTCGACCATCAACTCAATGACTAAGTACCTCTGCTGAGTCGATAACCGAACCGAGTTTTAAAACTATGGATAAGCTCACTTTTAATTTAATAGCATTAATCTATTTTAATTCATACCAAACGAACCCAAACGGCCAACATTGTTCTACCAGCAAGTTTTGTGTAGACCAACCAATACCAATCTGCCACGTGGCTAAACAAAATTTCAAGACACAATCCAACGTTTTTCCACACAAAGAAAGACCATTATGACTGAACTACTCCTTAATTTCCTGAATAAAAAAGGAAGCAAAAAAAGGAAACAGCCAAAAAAGGTTCTCACCTCGCACGTGCCTGTCCCTACGTCATTGTGGGCCCTCATTATTCTTCTTTCTAATTTACCTTACACCAAAGTGTAAAAAAAGGGGGGAAAAAGTGAATATTTTGGCCTAGAAAAATTGTGCAATGTCACATTGCAGAGACAAGAAAGTGGATCTGATTTGGATTTTAATGTGACAACATGGCACCCTTAGTCGGCAGGTATAACGTGGCAATTGCCCTACTTGTCAGTTATTTAAAATCTCAAGCATTAATTTTTACCATTTTATTATGTTACGAGAAAATTAATTTTATTTGTTTACAATGATAGTTCTAAAAAATTAATCATATTATGTTACGTAAATATTTCTAAGTATTTCAGAAAAAATATATAAAATTAATAAAATGGTGTAATTCAATTGAATACATATATAAAAAATGAAGATATAATTTTTATTCATTATTTTTTAATTTTTTAATTCATTTTTTGACGAAAATTAAATTCAATATTAATCATAATATTTTTTATATAGGAGATGACTTAGTCATTCTATTATAATAAATTGGAGACTAATTTGTCATAATATAAAAATATTGTGGGATTAATTTGGACTTTAGTTTCAAAAACTTGATTTTTGAACGGTAAAAAAAATAGCGAGGATCAAAATGGATATTCACTGTAATATTATTTTTTATAATATCAATGCTTAAAATATAATCATTTTCCCTAAAAAAAAAATTGTTATTACCTTTTTTTTAGAAATCAAAATGGAATATATATATATATATATATAACAACAGTGAAGCTCCGTGCACAAAGAGTGCAAAGAACACCACTGACAAAGTTTACAGGTTCATAGTCTTACAAGAGATCCAGCAAACAGACAAAAATAATAATCAACAGACACCCATACAAGGCAGCAGATATCTCCACCAATCAAGATAACAGTAATGAAAAGAAGCGTGTTTTACTTTCAGCAACATAAAAGATATTAACTTGACTTTCTCTAAAAGGACCTAGGGTGTAGACACCGTATCTTTGAAAATATGGTTATTATGTTCCTTCCAGATTACCCTGACGCAGACAAACCAGATAACCTTAAAGAACGAATGAGTACCACGTGGCATCCCTGCCATGAAGGAAACCTGAATGAAGTGATCACGAAGCTGACAAGGAGGGACCATTGACAGCCTTATCCAATTCCAGACAAGAACCCACAGGGTATAAGCCAAATCACAAACAATAAATAGGTGCGTAGCTGTTTCGGAAGCTCCACACCCGGTTACACAAGCCAGGTCGTTAGCATGAATAATATGGCGCCGAAGAAGATTATCTTTGGTTGGAAGTCGATTACGCAAGAGACGCCACACGAACACAGACACTTTCAAAGGAATATGCATATGTCAAACATCATCTACAAGACTTCTATCCACCTGCTCATCTGAAGTTGTGAGAAAGCGGTAAGAATCCCGCACCGAATAACCATGCACCGGATCTAAAAGCCAACTCCACGAATCAGTAACCTCAACCTTCAAAACAATGATATGTAGCACTTCGGAGCACTCCCTCACACTATCCTCCTCTCACGCTAACAAGCGGTGTCTCCGCTCCCACGCCCTCCCCTCCACCTCCCAACCTAAACGCGCCATCTCCTCCACCGTGCACTCCTTATTTATGGCCAAATCAAATAGTCTAGGAAATTTGATGCGTGACGGTATTCCCCCTACCCAATAATCGAACCAAAATAAGGTTGTCCTACCATCTCCCACTAACCTGCGGACATTGTCGTCAAACCACCTTCCAACTCCCTCACTCTCCCCCCCTCGGACGCGACACACAGACCTCCACCACAAAGAATCATTTTGTCCCCCTTCCCTCAATCTACCACCTACCTCCCAGTAACGAGCCTTCAACACACGGTACACAAACCATCCTTATCATTCAACATCCTCCAACACAATTTCCCCATCAACGACATATTAAACTCTCTTAACCTCCTAACCCCCAACCCTCCATCCTCCTTCGGGACACAAACAGATTTCCAATTTATCCAGGCTATTTTCCTATGATCCTCACCACCCCCCAAAAAAATCTTTTAAATATAGATTCAATAGGAGAGATTATACCTGCGGGTGCTCTGAACAAGAAAAGAAAGTTAATCGGAAGCGACGACAGGACATATTTCAGTAATATCAGGCGACCACCAAAAGAGAGAAATCTATTATTCCAAGTGGACAAGTGGCCTACTATACGATAAATGTTTAACCCTTTTTAGAGAAGTATTTTATCTTTTATAATTTAAAAACAATTTTTATTATTAAATTTTTACTATCAAATATTATGATTGTTAAAAATAATAGAATCTTACCTACAAAAATAAAATCTTTTTATAGGATGATAGTTTTATTTTGGTGATTATATTATGTTAGGTCTATTTTTGGGTATAATATTATAATTAGTTTTTTTTAAAAGAATATTATAATTAGTTTTATTTTTAATATTTTTTTATATATAATTTGTATAACTTGACAATTTAAAATTTCATACCTACATCTTGTGCGAAGTAAAACACTTTTTTCTTGGTAATATATTTAAATTTTTTGTTATGGTAATATATTCAATTTTGAACCTAAAAACATTCAATTTTTTTAGGAGAATGCTAACCATTGCTTTTGAGACATTGGATAAGGAGATAAAAATGAAAATATAGTATTGAAAAATGATAAAAAAATTAAATTTAACTTTTCAAAGTCAAAATATTGTTGAAAGCAATACAAACATACTACTTTTAGTTTTCTAGGGTAATGGTTAGCCCGACCTTCTTTTTTAATACGTGTAAAATTAGTAAAGACTTCTTTATTAAAAAGAATGGAGGGAGTATTTTAAGCTATTTTCATTTTGACGCGGCTATTTAGCGTTACTTGACAGCTAAGGATGGGTTTTAATGCCATTAATCTTCCCAATACTGACTGATTTAACTTTTAAAAAACATGACCATATCAATTAAATATATTAATTAATTAATAATCGAAAAATGTGCATGTTACTGAAAATACCGCTGAAAACATGCTATAGTCTATAATTATGACAGGTACAAATCTAGAAGGATTGAAACTTATCAATCCATTAATAGACAAAATCTTACAATAAGTGAGTAGCAAAAAATTCTCACTCTTTCTCTCTCCACACACACGCGTAATAGTTAAATTTAGAATATTTTTATTTTGATATATAGTATTAAATTAAAAACCTTACCATATAACCTTGACACCTCAATTGCATGCTTTTGATTCATTGTTTTCTAACGCTCATTTATTCATTCCCCAAATTTTCTCTCTTCGTATATCTTTTTTCCTTAACCATAACCTTCACCTCAAAATAAATACCACTACTACACCCTAGAATCATAAGAGAAAAAAAACATAGTGAAGAAAAACACATTAACCTAAGAATAAGAACATGACGGTCGATGCTCATCATCTCAACCTTTTTCCTTCTCAACTTCAACCCAATAGGTATAGTAAAATCTTCATATCCATTTCTCTTTTTTTAACCTAAAACATGTTTTTTTTTGTTTTGTTTATGTTTTTAATGTATTTGCTATGATTTTGCAGAGACATGATGATGATGATGAACACGACCGACACAAATTTTACAAACATGTACAACAACTACTCATCATTGCTACCACTTTCCGGCACAACCACCGTGTCGGAAAATCTCATTCCGTCGCAATCTCCGTCGAACAATCCTTTCATAACCGATTTCCTCCGTCAAAAAATATCCACCGTGAAACCAGACACCATTTTCGCTTACAACAACAACGTTGTATCGTTCCCACAAAAACGTTCTAGAGATTCCATAAACAACTACCCTTTCATCAATGAAGATTTTTCTCAATACATCCACCATCAAAACACCGACATCGACAACTTCATTTCTCAACACGTAAATTTCTTACCTTATTCACCTAAATTTTTGTTTTTTTTATTATTTATTAAAAAAAAACTGATTTTTTTTATTTATTTTTTGTTTGCATGTGTTTAGACGGAGAAGTTTAGAGTGGAATTAGAAGAGAAAAGAAAGAGAGAAACAATGATGATAATGGAAGCAATAGAAACCGAAGTGATGAAAAAAATGAAAGCAAAAGAAGAAGAAATCCAAAAAATGGAAAGAATGAACATGATTCTTGAAGAAAAAGTGAAAACACTATGCATGGAGAATCAAATCTGGAGAGAGTTAGCACAAAACAATGAAGCAACCGCAAATGCTCTCAGAAACAATCTCCAACAAATCCTTATGCAACAAATGGAAAACAACAACCACAACAACGGCGACAACGGCGAAGGTGAATATAGCGGCGGTGGTGATTTTGCCGTTGCCGCCGATGCTGCGGTGGCGGAGGATGCTGAATCATGTTGCAGTAATGATGAATATTCCGGGTGGCGCAGGGTAGTAATGACGGCGCAGGATAAGGATGAAGGTAAAGTGATGAATAATAGATTATGCAGAAACTGTGGGGAAGGTAAATCTTGTGTATTGATCATGCCTTGTAGACACTTGTGTTTGTGTTCAATGTGTGGGGCTATGGTTCTTACTTGTCCTATATGTGATTCTGTTAAATCTGCTACTCTTAATGTTAATCTTGATTAATTATTTAGTCATAGGAATAGGAATTAGGAGATGGTAGGTTCTTTTTTTTGGATATAGTGGGAGTAGTTTTATTTTGGTGATTAGATTATGTTAGGGTTTTTTTTGGTACAATATTATGGTTGGTTTTATTTTAATATACAGTGGTTTAAGTTTATCCAATATTATGGTTGCATATACAAATTTTGGTTTGGTGCATTATATACATTGGTTTTATGTGTTGGTTTATACACAATTGCACATCTTATAATCTCTATATTCTGTGTTGCCATGAGTACACAATTTATGAGTAACATATTTCCAAATTTGTTCTCGTGAACATAGCTCGATTGGTGCAGGAACATGCACTATAATATGCAGGGGTTGGGGTTCGAACGCCGGACACCTTACTTATTCATTTTGAAAAATGTGAGTTATAGCTAATAGGCTACTTGACATAAAAAAAACATATTTCCAAATTTCAGTTAGTAATTTTTTTTTTTGAATGGAAGATTTTAGTTAGTATAATATTCAATTCAAATGAGTTTGTGCATTTGTGGAACTTGTTTATCTTGGGTTAAGTTTTTCCTGATTACACTTTTCTTTTTTTGTCTTTTTACCCTTTCGATTATGATTTGTTTTATTTAAGTTACTAGGATCCTATTTCTGGGTTCAGTTTTTCTAATTTTGTACCTTTTTGTGTCCTTTTCCATCATGATGTTATTGTTTTACATTGTGATATTGAGTCTTCAAAATTAGAAATTTCAACAATAAATCACAGAAAACGTGCCCATAATTTAATTTTTGCATTAAACACGTTAATTTTTCTTTATAAACCAAGTTTAACTTTTTTAGATGTGTAAAATAATTTACATTCCTTAATTAAAAAAAAGTCCAATATACAATTGAATTTAATTAATCCACCGTGACGTGCTATGAAAAATAAGTTGATTCTGATTTGGATATGTGACAAATATAAAGAGAGTAAAAGGTTAAAAAAAGGTATGTGGGGCCCATACTACCAATCCGACATTTAATAAATTCAGCGGATCTCGAGTGAGAAACACGCGCGAAAAGAAGCGCGTAAGAGAAAAGGAAAGAGCGTGAGGCAAAATCTGACACGTAGAACGCGCGCAAATGTCGCTGTTTTTATGAAGAGTGCCTGCAACGCCCATTTTCTCTGTTTTCTGCGTTTTGCAGAAAACGACACTAAAACAAGTTGTTGTGTGAACAGTAGCGTACCCTGTCAAAAAAGGACATTGATTTTTATTGTAGAAAGATGCAATATTGTATTGCTTGGGAATTTGTAAAGCTATAATTATGGTTGCAGAATATTGCCGACTGCCTGCAGAAAACGACGGCGTTTTCTTGATCCGTGTTTATAGGGACAACACAAGTTGCGGTAAAATACTGATTTACCAGGGTGTGGGTTGTACGGTACTGAATCTACTACTACTGAATGAATAATTAGGATTGTTTTTGATTAATTTTTGTGGGAAATGGACTCCGGTGCACTTTTAAGTAGTGGAATATATCCGGTCGGTCCATACCTAAAGGGATCAGAAGACCAATCATACGTTGACATGAGTTCTAACCTACCTTGCCTCAAGGCTCCGTGCTTGAAAGAATACGTCAGTTTTAATGCACCGTATCGCATATGAGCACAGCCTGACACAAGGATCACGTTACAAGTGTCTTATATGTTAGCGCAACTTAGAAGCTTGAAACTCAAGCAATGTTCTAGGGTTTTTCAGATTTTGTTGTTTTTAGAGAGAATGAGAAGAGAGAATAGATGATAAGAATTGAGAATGTGAAATTGTATTATTGATGTATATGAACAATGTACAAGAGGTAGCTTATATACAAGTTAGGTTGCTTGAAACACAAGCTAAGTAACAAACCCTAACAATAAGCTAGTTTCTAACAAACTTGTAACTAAATCACAACAAACAAAAACTAAATGTGATTAACCACTAAGTGTGATTATATCACTAAGTAAACTTGAATTAGCAAACAAACTAACACTCTAACCGTCCTTAATCACACGCCTCAAAAATAGAGGTTCACCTTAGAACCTTAGCTTAAAAAGATTTAGTTACACATGATAACGAAAGACAAATTACAAAAGAAATAAAACATATCTTAGAGAAACTTGGAGTGAGGAGAGAAACTCGTCATTTGAAGCTCATAGTGTTTGCCTTCCTCTTGAACCGATTCGATCTGAATAAGAAATAATGAATGAGGATAGTGTTATTATAGGGGGAGTTTCCACCTGAACTTGGGCTAAAAATACCAGGTTCTTTCCACCAAAAAGTCACAAAAACAGCGCATTGGCCCACAAGGAACATGCGCCTAGAACCATGTGCCAGGCGCATGTGTATGGTGTTTCAGGCGCCAGACGCCTACACCCATGTGCTAGGCACCTCCTCATGTGCCTAGGCGCACAGAACTGTGTGTCATGCGCATGTGGGTGCTGTCTGGTCCCCAGAACGACTATTTATTTGCCTTTTAGGGTGTTTGCTACCATATAAGATATCTTGGAACTTGGGAACATAATTCCTCCCTTTGTAACATCTTTTGAGGCCTTTTGAATACTCGTTCTTTCATCTTCTCAAGGTTTTCACAAATCTTCAGATGTCTTGTTTTGCTGATTTGCATGATTTCTTCGTGAATTACATCAAGACACCCAAAAATGGCCATGTTACGGGAAAAATAAAATTACAGACTCAAATATAGAAAACATTACAAATGTCTCGAAATCACAATTGTTCTAATACTCCTCTATTCTAGATGTAAAACCTACTGAAAATGACTAAAAAAACATGTTAAGAATAATGTAAGATGGCATGTCATCACATACCTCTGTACAATTTTTGATCCACTTTGCTACTTGAGTTTTCTTTACTTAAGTTGCAAGTAGGATGCACAAGGGTAGTCATTAGTTTACAATCTTTCAGCTTAAACTTTTTCATAAGCTTCTTTGTATATTTGGATTGATGAACATAGACTCCGTCTTTGTATCAATTGCTTTCAATTTCAAGGAAGAACTTCAATTCTTCCATTATACTCATTTCAAATTATGCATGCATTATCTTAGTGAATTCTTTGCAATTAGCATCAGTATAACCAAAAATGATATCGTTAACACATATATGAACAATTAAAATAGTCCCTCCGTCCTTAAATCTAAGCACCTATTTGATTTTATTTTTGTCCCTAAATGTAAACCCCTTTTCAAATTACTAGATGCATTTATTATTATTTTTCCTAAACATACCCCTAATTAATACTATTATCTTGTCTTGAAATATGAAAAGTCAAATTTAATACACATACAAACAAAAGACAATTTCGTAATAATAGCGCACAAAACAGACACATTAATTACACTAACAACTTTTCTTAAGAAATGTGAAAAAGGCAATGAGTGCCTACATTAAGGGACGGAGAGAGTATAATTCTTCGGAGTCTTTCTGAAGAAAGTAGTGTCAACTTATCCTCTTTTCAAATTATTTTTTAACAGAAAGTTACTTAATCTATCATACCAAGTTCTGCGAGTTTGTTTCAAAACCATAATGCGACTTCTTAAGTTTAAAAACATACCCTGAGTGTTTTAAATCTTCAAACTCAGATGGTTGTTTGACATACACTTCTTAAGAAATTACACATTTAAAAATACACTATTAACATTCATTTAATATAGAGTGAGACTATGATTAACAACATATGATAGAAGTAATCTAACTGCTTCTCATCTTACAACAGGTGCAAATGTTTCCGTGTAATCAATACTTTTCAGCAGACTATAGTGTGGTATATGGAGTTTGTGTCGATATTATAGTTAACATGGATGTATGGAAAATTAAATGAGATTGGACCAAACTTTGGACTTTTCAACATAAAGTTTCTATTGTTGAGTTCTTTACCAAGTAACCTTAGCATAATTATTAACATGACCATACAAGTGGGTCAAAAATGAATCCTTATCAAGAATTTATACAATAAAAAATAAATATAATTCGTATTGAACCGAATTAGTCTTTATTTTAATTATAAGTATGAAAAGAGTCATGAATGTTTATCTCTAAACAATATTGTCGACTGTGGTTAGAAATTTCTAATAATTTTATACATTAATCGACCATGCATCATAGCTGCCAATTGTCCATGGAAGCACCATACATTAATAAGAAAGAGAGACAATAATCATGCAGCAAAATGAGTCCCAGACTGTCTACTTACTTCTAATGCAAGTGGGTCAAAAGAAATTTATGGATTCATTTCATCATTGGTATGGTGAAAAAGCAACCCGAAATAAAAGCAGGTGTGTTGGTTCATTTGATTCAGTCGCGGTGACGGTCCCACAAGTTTTACAAAAGTGACAACACAAAAATAAAAGCAGATTTTCATTGTGTGGGTCCCATGGACTTGGAACCATCTGTCCCTCTATGACCGGCATGCCCTCCATTACACGTGAATTCGATTCCACCCTGTGGCCCTACTTAATGGTTTTTATTTCTGGTCATACTAACTCAAACGTTAAGGAAAAGAGGAATGTTAGCAACACATAACATGTGTCTTTAAGTCATTTTATTTTTTTAACAAGTTAAAATAAAAATTCTATTAAAAGAACGATTATCTGTCTAGCATAAGGTGTACTAAAAACATAACGTAAAAAGAGAGTTTACAAGGTTAGACTACAAGGTAGATAGCCTGAAAAGGCTAAATTACATGCCAATATCCAAACACTCCATTTGAGTAAGCCACCAATTATGATAACTAAAAGCAAAATTTACATGTTTCGCCTTCAACCACCAGAAAGAAGACAACTTAACCTTGTTCACTATTTCATCAATCGACATAGCCTTGTTAAAAATCTTGTTATTGCGTTCTTTCCATAACACCCAAATGCAAGCTAACCAAATCAAAATAAGAGTAGACCGAATGCGTCTGTAACCGCTTCTTAAATACCCAAACTGCAGAAAGTGATCAGACAAACACATATGATCAACCCCTAAAATACCAAGCCATCTTCGCAAATGATGCCAAACGCTGCCAAAAATAGGACAAGAAAGAAACAAGTGATGAGACGTTTCCTCCAACCTGCAACCGCCCACACAAAGATGATTCTCATGAGATAGAATGCCGCGATTACGAAGATTGTCCTTCGTAGGAAGCCGATTCCAAATCAGACGCCAAACAAAAATAATAACTTTCAATGGCACATCCTTGTGCCAAATCAAATATGAAGGAGCCAATTGAATAGGTTGCTTCATAGTAGTAAGCATCAGGTACACACCATAAGCTTATCAGGCTCTAACTGCCATTGCCACCTATCAACAGTGTCAACCTGCAAAACAACATTAGATAACATTCCGCTACACTCCAAAACCAACTCTTCCTCCCATGCAAACAACCGCCGCCGCCACTTCCACGTCTCACCAAGAACCCCCACCCTAAATTAAACATCTCAGCCACCGTCACAGAACTATCAACGGTTAATTTGAAAAGACGAGGAAACCAAACACTAATAGGGACACCATCAACCCAAGGATCCATCCAAAAGTGAGTATCCAACCCATTCCCAACCTTCCTATGAAGATTATCATCAAACCAACTACCCATCACTACATCCCCTTCCCTACGAATTTTGTACTAAATATGTGCCCTAAATTTAAGGCACATGTTAAAGTACTAAACATAAAAATTTTGTATGAGAAAATGTGTTAATTTATTTCTCAAAAAGTTAAATACCTCATGTGAATTAATTATTCTCAATAAATACTTGATATTTTTAAAATCCTTAACATGTACCCTAAATTAAATATAATAATATTTGTATTAAAAGTTATGGATGCGGTTCTCAAAAGTTTAAAAAGTTTATTTTTCAATTTAAATCATATATTTTTGGCTTCCTTCACTTATGTATTTGGAATATTGATTAGCATTTTTCTTTTATTTAATGGCCCAAACCATCAGCAGACTAAGAGGTCAATTTAATGATTTTTATTTTTGACGTAGGCAAAGCGGTCAATTTGATGGTTTTTATTTTTGACCTCAAAGATCACTAGTTTCCCCAGCAATATTTAAGCATTTAAAATAAGCAATTTATCAAAAAAAAATTATTGTTACGTTAACTAGTGTCGGAAGTTAAGAAAGTGAAAAATATAAATTTTCCATTGAAAACAATATTTTGTTGACTTTTAAAAATCAAACATAGTCAGTTTTTACTATTTTCTAATGTAAATTTTTTACATTAGTTTCTTTAAATACTATCTTACGACACAAGTTAAAATTTCTCAAAAAGTTAAATGTTTTAATTTACAATACATTAAATATATATCTTTTCATAAATATTTACCACTTATACTTCTTAAATCGTGTTTCGAGGACATTCTTTATCATTTTCTTAAAACTTGTTATAAACAACCAATCAATTAAACAACCAACAATTAAAAACTTTACTAGCTCCATTAGTTTGATGATAACTTATATAATTTTTTTCTAAGTAATTAAGTATATTTAAAAGCAATAGTGGTGTCATGGACACTATTTTTTGACCCTTTCTCTAACATCCGCTCTTCAATTGATTTTTTATTTTAACGAAAAATATTAGTAATTTTTTTTTTGTTACATGAAAAATGTTAATAATCGGTTACTCTCTTTAATCTTTTTTTATAAGGGATAAATGAATCAACAAAAGTTGATGTGTTTGATTCATAATATAGATCAAATACATCAACTTTTGTTGATTCATTTGTTTATAATAAAAGGATCGGAGAGAGTATTAAATTAGATTTCTCATCATCTCTAACTCCTTTAAATTAAATCAATTGAGCTACTAAACCCCCTTATTCTCTAATCATATTGAACTCATGTGAATCTAACCACACTTTACTTGGGAGTCATTTCACAAATGCTTGGTGATTCACGTGAATTTAGATCTAATATATAAATTAAATTGTAAAACCAATATATATATATGGTTTTGATAGAAGACATCCATAAAAATGTCTTTTAGCAATCCAAACATCAATGTATGATTATCAACTTTTTAATTATAACTTGCTAAAAGACACATCCATAAAAATTAGTTGGTGTCCTTTAGCAAATACCTATAAGATAACTTGCTAAAAGACACCTTTATGAATGGTGGCTTCTAGCAATTATATATGGTTTTAGCCCTCATGGACTTTGATCTTATTATGGGACTTTTTACCTTTGATATATTCACTTATTATGGAACTGTGTTGGTTTGGTTACTTATTAATTACACAATATTGTCCTTTTCTGTAGTTTTTGCCAGCTACTTCATATCCAAAGACTAAAATTTGACTCTAGTACAATTATTTAAATTATCATGGGCAAAACATAAATTAAAAGGTGAAAAAACCTATACCTAGGCTATAATATACATGAATTCCCATAATAGTATAATATAACATATGGTTTGAAGAACTAGTGTAAAGTAAGCATGCATGGACGGTTAAATTAACACCGACCGAGCATTATTCTTTACCAAACGCATCCACATTGATGAATGGGACCATTATTTTCATACCGTCATCAAATTGAATGGGTGGTGATGGTGTATTATCAACTTGGTATAAAAATCAAATAATATTGACATTATTGTGCTAGTAAAAGAAAAAGGGTGTAAACTTGTTTATTTTTTCCTCCTATTTTCAAAAAAGTGGGTCTTTGAAGATAATTGGAATTGTCACAAAGTATGATTTCAATTTCAAGTACTCAAGTAGGTTGAATGACCCTCCTCGTGATGAAGGTGTTTATTTGTTGAGTAGTGCATTGCAACGTTGGAATCGTCCAATTTTTTTAAGCTTTGAAAAGACCTCACACAAATAATCGAGTCACAACTCACACGCAACAAAACCTACATACATATCTATCAATATTGAATATGAATAATAATATATCATTGCCAAAAGGAAAGACAAATCAACACTAACCCACACTGCTTCATGTCTCCCTTTTAAGAAAGAGACGTGTGAATAAACTAACCCACTTTCATTGCTTTGGTCTCTTTTGTGTATAGAATCACACATCCATTTCATGTGGGGTATACCATATCCCTCTATCTTCACCTCCCAATGATATTTATTTGGATTTTCGATAGTTAAATTATTCTTTAAACATCACTTCTGTTCACACATAAACATATTTAATTATGCTTTGTAAATATCAAGAAGACTTCAAATCCAACGTCACGTATGCACTACGGACCTTGTCACCTTAGGACAACGACACTCAACCTAATGATAGTATTTATTTTTAATTTATGTTCTTAATTAGCTAAAGAAGAAGAAAATGATGAATAACCAATTAATTAGTTTACTTTCTCCGTCTTATTTAAGTTAAACTTATATCCTAAATTTAAGATCAAATTTTGTAGTCCTATTATATATATCCTATAGACGCTTACTAAATTGTTTTGGTGATTCCCTTGAAAAAGAAAGCTTCAAAGCATCTAGACCCATTCTTGTTGGTGGTCCTTTATTCATCTAAGTAAATGTGTTAAATAAAGGCTTAATTGCAGTTTTAGCCCCCTAACTTTTTCAAAGTTGCGATTTTGTCCCCCTAAGAAAAAAATTACAAAACAGCCCCCTAAGTTTTGCAACTGTAGCAGTTTTGGCCCCCAAGGCTGATATTGACTCGGTCTACGCTGACGTGGCACCCTAAGTGAGGTGCCACATGTTATTTCTTATTATTTTTTTTGCCTTGGGGGGCCAAAACTGCTACAGTTGCAAAACTTAAGGGGCTATTTTGTAGTTTTTTTTCTTAGGGGGCCAAAATCGCAACTTTGAAAAAGTTAGGGGTCTAATACTGCAATTAAGCCTTAAATAAACTTGGTGCACAAAAATTAGAGACGTGTATCACAATTAAGCCTTAAATAAACTTGGTGCACAAAAATTAGAGACGTGTATCACACATGTTTTCTACATCGGTGATATATGCATATTCCAAATTTTCAGTTGAGGGTTGAAGTGGGATAGAACAAAGGATATAATACTATAGATCTAATTAAAGAAGACAAGGGGCCATGATGGGGACCCTAACTTTTTTACCTAGTGAAAGGAGACACTTATGTTAGTCCATCAACTTAGAATTGATTTTGTTGTTTCCTATAATACATGTTTCCTTCTTTAAAAAGATGGACCCACTTCTATTCTCCCATAGAACAAGTCATCACTCGAGGATAAAAAGGAAATAAGATAAAATAAAATGATAAGACCTCAGCTTAGACAGGAATTGAAATGAAGATGGCACCCAAAAAGTAGCATCTCTATTTTTTGCTCCTTCAAATTAAATGTGAATCACAAAGTCTAATGTGCCACAGTGAAAGTGATTGTGAAATACGAATAATATAATTTTGGGTCTCAATCGCCAATGAAATATTGCTTATTGAGGTAGGCATAAATCTAATCTAATCCAAATCACATTACTTTGTTTGTGATATTAATTAACATGAATGGTCATTTTCAACATGCATTATTATTATCCCTAAGAAAAAACATGCATTATTATAATATTTGTTAAACTAGTGCGAGCAGAGAAAATAGATATGCCGGCTAGTAATAATTTAATTGTATAAATTGTGTAAGTTGTATTAGATATGAAAAAAAAATAAAATCCTTTCATGCATATAAATAATTACAAATAATTTTTTGGTAAATAATAATTACAAATAATTAATGTTGATTACAAGATATATCTACTTAAAATTTTCTCAATGCCTTATAAATCGACTCTAGGGCATGTTTCGTTTCTAAATTTTAGCGAAAACTTTTCACAATTACTAATATTAATTTCGATGTCCTTTCAAGAATATTATTTTAGATGTATACATCAAAAATGTAATTTTTTTTATCGTCTGAAAGTATACTTCTAAAAGCATATATGTAGTTTTTGAGAAATTGTAAAAAAAGTTGATCTGAACTTGATGTAGCTTGCATTTTCAATTATATATCCTCTTATTGTTACTGATGAAGGATTGCTATGGAATGATGAAACCATACATATATGTAACAAGGCACCATGTAACAATCATGCAAACGTTTATATATCTTTTTCATTCTTTTGTATCATCTGCATTCTGATCCTCGATTATTTTAATTCTAAGGATAATGGGTTGATATGTTTGTATTTATTTGTATGAAAATGCATGATAGTTCAATATAAAAATGCCCACAAGTTACCAAAAGAAAGAAGACATAAATTAGTTCATTCACCTAGAAATCGTATATCACACAATGACATTTACTTTATGGGAGAATTTCAATGACCTGCCATAAGTCCACTACTCCACTTTATAAGGATGGATGGATTTGGTATGATGGGGGCAGCAAGGCTAAAAGATAGGGACATTATTTATTACACTTTTGAATCCAGAAACAACTCCCACTATGGATGAAATAGAGAAATTATAAATAGAATTATAAATAATAGTAAGTAAAAAAAGCATGAACATTTGTAACTATTTTTTTCTCTAGCCTTTAGACAGTTTGAAGTGCAAGTCCTAATACAATAATATTTGTGGTTGCAAACATGATTATACTCATCCCATTAATGAATACATGAGGATTGTGTTTAGCTTGCTACAAAATCAAACATCTAAATCCACACATGCTCTTTGGTCGAGTTAAGTGGGAAATCAAACATCAAACATCTTTCTATGTTGATAAATAGTACTATAATGGGTTGGATAGGACCTTCACACTTGTAAACTAGTTAATGTTAATCTAGTGACTATAAAATGTTCACTATGTCACCTATCTCCACCGAAAACCTTTGCATATAAGAAATAATTGCTCTTTTTCCCCTATTGCCCATTTTGAAAGTCTTGCTTTCTAATCGTTAGGCATGTACCTTAGAATTGAGATTGTGAAATTGACGTTACAAAATGGCTGGTCCAGCTATCACGTCGAGACAAATATATAGAGGGAGTACATTAGAAATGACATCAATATGGGAATGCATCAAACTATGCTGTCCACCATTCTAGTTGTAAATGATGGGAAACATTGGGACCATATTTATTATTGAACAATAAATTGTTGTTGTTCTAGTTGAATTCTAATTTATATTTTACACCTCCTTTTTCTTTTAAGGGGAACAAAAGGACCTAAGGCAAGAAAATATGCACCGTCAGTTTTATTTTTCTTCTCTATTGCGTGTTTGTAGTATTTTCACACCCCACACTTGTCAATCCATTTTCATTGCACTATTGACGAATCCAATCAATTGAAGATTGATTCAATAATTTAATAGAGGATCAATTATATGATCAAAAGAATACGAAATATTTAACTTAGAATACACTTATTAATTTGTTTTTGGCAAGTAATCAAAGTAGAAACCTTCAATTTTATGTAAATACGAAATATTTACGGTCCTTAGGCAAGTTAAGCTGCTATTACCTATTTTCCATCCATTTTGCAGTGTTTGATGTTGAATTGCAAAAGAACAAATATTATGAGTCCAAGGCATTTCGCTAGGCGAGCAAAGCGAGCTAAGTCAGAGAGTTCTAAGTGTTTGTGGGATTTTAGATTCGTAGGGTGAAACTGGAGCGAGCTAGGAGTGAATCAGAACAGAATGTCAAAATTTTCAGGATTGGGTGGTTCATTAGGCAAGCCCAAACGAGGTCAAGGCGAGGAGGTCCAGAGAGTTGTATGACTTGTATATAAATAGTTGTAAACAAAATTCAAACATCGAAATAATGAGATAAACACGAAGAGAAAGTTGTTTTCAACATATGAGGTTATTGGAAGCTTGGATGTTCTTTTTCTTCTTCATCTTTGTGTTAGTTATGCTCACAATGGATAACTTAACTCTTTCGTTCGGTTGAGATTAAGATTAGTTAGCAAAAATTTCAATGTAAAACTATTGGTCTGACTGATTATATGCAATCTATCTTTCATTATGTTGATGATTTATTTTCACTCTTAACTCTTTTTCTAACGTGCAATCCAGAAATGATTTTTTGGTTTAGAAAGTGCAAGACACCGACTTTTTATTTAAAAGATCTGAAATAATCTCTTTTATGGCTACTAGTTGCTAGACATATGACTATGTTTACAACCACATATACTGTATAAGCTTAATGTCATTGAATCAATTAACTGAGTGAGACATATGAAGTTAATGTTGGTGTAAGCTTTAGAGACCAATTATTTATAAGAACATGGTACTTGCATCGGATATTTATTTATTAAATAAAAGCATTTCTTTATTATGTTTTTTTATGTTAAAATAATCAAGTTTCCATAATAGTTAGTTCGTTTAAATGAAATATTAAGTATGACTTAATCGTGAGATACCATTAAACACAATGAGACTATTCTTAAAACATTCGCAATCAAGCTGTAAAGTACGATAAGATTAAAGCTTAAAGATTATTATGTGAGTAGACTGATGATCACATCTTACAAATAAGAAGTTATCAAATCTTCATAGAGATATAAATATTAAGGGTAATATTTATATTGGACTGACCTGTCATGAGAATGTCACATAGAACTATATGTAAAAGTCACAAGTCATTCTCATAATAATAAGTGGTGTATTCCAACTTTCGACCTGAAACCACTTTGTACCCTAAATGTAGGATTCGATTACTTTGTTGCCGTACAAACATCGTACGTAACAGGATGACTATAAAGCCAGTTGATTTCCATAAATCGTGGCAAAATTATAAAACTTAAAAACTTGATTTTTCGTGTAATTTTCTACTCCAAGCTATCCAAAACTGCTAGAAACTCAACTAAAATGCATAAAAACAAACTGAAAAATATAATGAAGAACATAGCATATCTTCGGTAGTGTTGAAGAAATTGTGCAATGTCTTGAAAAGTTTGATGCGTAAGTAGAAATCGTCTACGATTCTCTTGTGCTCTTTCAAATAATGCAATTGTTCATTTCCATTAATTTTGCGGTCTTAGGTTCCCATCATGAAGCTAAACGAATGTTTTCACGTCAGTTGGTTGGCTAACCTTTGGATGATCTGAAAAGCTTGTAATAGCCATTTTTCAATAAGAAAATCAATGTTGAACTAAATTATTTAGCTAATCAAATATACAAACTAATTCCTTCAATATATATATA
>Ga0228711_1005765_pt1 | contig 18747 bp, 6 predicted proteins | sample MedpolnodulmetaG_2_FD_177996 | JGI IMG/M metagenome (GOLD analysis project Ga0228711, IMG submission 177996) | Root nodule microbial communities from Medicago polymorpha collected in Santa Monica, California, United States - brown nodules | ecosystem: Host-associated > Plants > Roots > Nodule...
AACTGCCGACTTCAGAAAATCCAATTTCATAAAACTCCAAGACAACATGTCCCACTTACTAAGCAATAAACTTCCACCCCACCTAACATCAACCAAAACATCAATGTCAAAAAAAAAAAAAAACAGGTGTCTTTACTGATCCACAACCGTAGACCAAGCATACAACAGGACAAATAACATGCCCTTTGAACTTTGAACACCAATTAACCTTACCACACAGGCAAACAACAATTAATTTTTATATAATACTGTAATTTCTCTATGAACTATTTTTGTGATTAGTAAAGAAGCAAATGTAATAGTATTTTTAAATGATAAATAGTAAAATAGAATGAAAAAAAAAACAAAATTATAAAAGCATAAAAGCCAAAATCTATACTCTATTGTTTGCATTAAATAACCGACTGGTAAGTATTAAGAGACTTTTAAGCAATTGGTGTGAAATCAAATTCTGATTCTTATGAATGAAAATAATATCTTTGGGAGGGACTATCCAACTTAATCACGTGTCTTAAAGTACCTTCCAATTGGCATCCAAAAGAGGATTAGGTAAAGTGTAAAGTGAAAAAAATTAACATCCAAAAAAGGATTAGGTAAAGTGTAAAGTGAAAAAAATTAACGGTTGTTATTTTTACAAACTCAAAATATATTACTCATTTTACATTCTAAATTTTAAAGTAAAATGCTCACTTTTCTTCAAAATATATTACTTGTCTTAAAGTACCTTATGTTGTATACTGCATTATACAAATTCTTAAGACCAAAATTGGCTTTACTACATCCATGTAAACTTTTCTTCCTCTTTGTAAATTTTGAGCAAAAGTACCAAGCACTATATGTGAAAAGTTATATAAAAAGATGCCGAACAAACTTCGGAATCCTCGAGTAAGTGCATCATTATAAAAACCATGACGACTTTGACGAAATCACAATGACACTATGTTTTGCTGAAATTCTACAATGTAGTTTCTATCAAAATCTAAGTAGTATACCGTTATTCTGTTTAATCTAAATAACATTTGTTTAGCAGCTTCTATGCGATCTGAAAATGTGCACTTAGTTTTTGATAACAAATTAGATTATATATGTCGTGTTTAGTCATCTTGTTAATTTATATTGTTTTTATGTTTGATGATAATAATCAGGGAGATAGCATCAGGAACCGTACCAGACCCAGGATCATTGAAAGCCAGTGACACAACATTGCTTAATGTGCTAGTGAAGGTGCCTCATAGCATAATTGTTAGCTTGGTAAAGGATATTGGTGCTGATTGGGACATTGATTATCAATTGGATATTGGTCTCGTTATTGATCTTCCTATTATTGGCAATTTCACTATTCCTCTTTGTCAAAAGGGAGAGATCAAGCTCCCAAGCATCTCTGACTTCTTTGCCTAGTTTGATCCACTATGAGGCATATATAATAGACCAATAAAATAAATAAAAGCACCATTATGTTTTACTTTTACATCATCTTCAATTTACTGGTGTTTCCTTTTCCTTTTGGTTGAACTTTTTGTTGGATACAAATGTTATAGTACTATGCATGACTAAAGGATATGAAATAAGGTTTTGATTAGAAGTATATTTGTTAGACAAATTGGGGTTTAACATGTTGTTATACTAAATAGGCAAAACCACTTGCATTGAAGCAACTAATTTATTATTAGAATAACTCTTGATGTTTGTTAGAACAACTCTAAATAAGATTATGTATTGGAGATAATGGAAGAAGAAAGAAAAAAAAGGGGGTTTTGAATTCTCAAAGTCATCAATATGGCACACACTTTATTGATATATTTATATAACTTTTTTACACTTTACAATCTTTACTATAATCTCACTATGGAATAGCTAAATCAAATTGTAACGACCACATAACATAAAAACTAAAATTGAAGCTAACAACCAAGTAACTTGTGTAGGAAGTAACAAACTTGTCTAAGAATTAATAAACTTCTATGGTTACTCCTTTTGTTAGTATATCAACTATCCGATCTTTACTCCAACAACATTCCAACTTCAACTTTCCTTACATGTTCTCTTCTCAAGTAATGAAATCTCATCTCAATGTTTTTACTTATCCGATGAGCAATGAGATTTTTAGCTATTGATTGATTGTCGATACATTGTCCACTTTGATTATGATTGCTTCACTTTCCACTTCATGAGTTCTTCTATTAGAAGAAAAAAATCAGGATTCAGACTTTGCTGTAAAAATTATGATGATACAAATTACCATGTTTTATATTTTGATGTAAATTTCATTGTTATTATGCTTGGACAAATGTTGCATTATTTTCCATCTACAATTGTTTGCAGAGATACCATCGATTTCATATTGCTTGAAACATGTTTCCCTTTTTTATTTAAAAAAAAGAAGCTAATTTCATGCTTCACATGCGGCAATGTTGTGTGTGGCGGTGTGTGGAGTAGAAAGAGGAAAGAACACCACTGTTGGGATGGTAGAGAGGGGAGGCACCGATGAGACGAAGAGGGAGAGGCGGCGATGACGATGGGGGAAGAAGATGGAAAACATTCAGAGAAAGAAAGGGTTGTTTATTTTTAATCTCAGCCCATGTGTATTTTTCAAGTATCACACACCTATGCATTGAAAAGAGTAAATGGAGCATACCTAGATGAAGCAAGGATGAATTTGAATTTCAAATGTAGAAATTGTGATACGGTTTCACAATTTGTAAAACGGTTTCAGAGACAAGACAAATTGGAGGCAAAGGACAAGACAAAAATTGAAATTCACGTCCTTCACCAAACCACAATACAAATTTTTGTCTGAAGTACAGGTTGTCTAAAATACCAAAATAGCATTTCATCCACCAAAAATCCTATAAACAAAAAATTGTTCAATACAAAAAATGTTTGTCATATAATGTTCTACCTTGCGTTATGTTTTTCCTGTTCAAATAGCAAAATAACATTTGGTCCACCAAAAATCCTATAAACATACAAATTGTTCAATACCAAAAATGCTTGTCATGTACTGTTCTATTTTGTGTTATATTTTTCTGTTCAATACTTGCATTTTAGTATATCAAACATATCCTAAAGATAAATACACTCTTTGTTGTTTAGTTTGGATCAAACTCGCTTAAACAAGTTTTATCTTAGTATAAAGATGCCCCACCAAGCACACCTAAGTGGGTCTAGTCCAGGGTAAATATCACACATAGACACATTTTTATTTAAGCCAACAACATTTATATAAATAATTGGGATGTTTGTTGCATGCCTTGATTAAATAGGATGGGGCCTTGATTTCAAGAAATTCTAACACATGAATGAGGCTTTTCTCATGAAGATGATTTGGAAACTGATTAAAAATCCAGAAGATCTTTGGTGTAGAGTCTTTTGAGGAAAATATAGGTGTAATAATGATCATATTGATTGTATGAATGTGCAATCATATGATTTTCCTCTTTGGTAAGCTTTGGCAGATATTTGGAAAGATTTTCAATGTCACGTGTTATGGCAAATTGGTGATGGTGGTAGTGCAAATTTTTGGTTGGACAAGTTGTAACCTAATAATGGATCATTAATGTCTATAACCAACCAAACATTTAAGGACACTACCCTCTTTGTGAGGGATGTTTTAACTGCGACTTGACATCGGAACCTTTATTTCCTAAACACCAATTTAATGGATGAGACTGTTAGTCGGATTCTCACTATTCCACCACCAACTGGTGCAGATGGTCCTTACATTATTGGATGGATATGAACCAATACCCATCATTTCACTGTTCGAAGTGTTTATTCCTTACAACATGATCAAAATTGTCTGACAGTGGAAGGAGATTGCAGACACTTTGGAAATGGCATGGCCACATCACATTCAAACTTTTAATTTGTTAGCAGCGCATGAACACATTCTTACTAATTTTCGAAGGAGTATATAGGGCATTGGGGGTTTCTCCCTCTTGTGAGTTCTGTGGTAATGGAGATGGAGTTGTTCTTCATGTGCTCCTTGATTTCATTAATGTAACCCAATTATGAATTCATATTGTTCCCTCTGATTTTATAACTAATTTATTTTCTTTTGATTGTATAGATTGATTTTTCAACAACCTCAGCAAAAAAGGGTTTCAAACAAACACATCTAGATTGAAAACCATTTTCAAGACGACGTGCTGGTTTTTATGGAAGTGGAGAAATAGTGCTATCTTTGAAGAGGATTTTCAAAGACTGTTCAACCTGCCTTTAATGATCCAAATATTAGTCAAAGACATTGAAGACTGCAATTTGGAGCCTCTTCTAGAGAGCCTTAGTTAAAGGAAATTGTCCACATAGGTTGGACGCAACCGCAAGAAGGATGGATCAAACTCAATAGTGATGATGCTTGCAAAGGGATTGTCAGGTGTGGTCGCCTTTTTCGTGATACAAATGGAAGATGGGTCAAAGATTATGCTAAGAATGTTGTAGTTTGTGATGCTTTACATGTTGAGATGGGGGATTGTACTTAGGCTTGGAAATGGCGTGGAGGGAACATTTTTCTCACCTTATAGTGGAAAGCGACTCGAAGAGTCTAGTTTGCATGACCTTTGGCAATTTTAAGTTCAATTGGAAAATCCCTAGTTTAGTTCATTGTATTTAACAATTGTTGAAGATGAGGTGGACATGAAAATCAACCATACTTGGCATGAAGGTAATGTGAGTGTTGACTAACTTGTTAGCTTATCATTTTATGGATAACTATGATTTGTTTGCTTTGGAGACCCCTCCAAGGGAGATTCAAAACCTTATTTCTTATGATATTTTTGGGTTATGCATGTCTAGGAATGTTCGTTTAGTTTCATAATTATTTTTCTTGCACTCTGCCCTCTTTTATACTAGAAAAATTAAATATATTAAGACATAATTGGTTTTTTTTAGGAAAACAGAATTGGTTTTAACTCTCGAATTAAAATTGTATGAAAAAACCAACAATAGCATATCGGTTCATCTCTGGCCTACATTAGTGGAGATCATATCTTAAAAATATATACATGTGTACTTTGAAAATGTTGATGTATGTTGATACTAGTACGCATAAAGTAATTGTTTGATCCTCTATTTTTCTTCATTAGTTATGTATTTGGATTTCATTGTTGATGTAACCAAACACATTTTGACTTTTTAAACAATTTAGTTGTGAATTGAATAATTTAATTGTTCGATACTCCATATTTCCTCATTGGAAGTGAAATTTGTGATTTTCTTGTATATTTTGTGTATTTAAGTTTTTATTGTTGCAACCATACATATTTTTTTACCTTTTAAACTTTTATGGTGATGTTTTGTCGTGAATTGAACAATTTAACTATTTTCTGTTATATTTATATATAAAACTCATTTTTATTGAAGTGCGTGTACCTAATTGATTTTTTAATTGTCGTATCTGGTATCTATACTCATACCAAGTACGTAAGGCATATATAGTGGATACACATGTGTTAAAATTTATCCTCGAAGTCCCCAAGGCTCCACTTCAGTATAATGATTATAGTTGGTCATGTGATTTTTGATGTTTATGACAAATTAAAATAATGGCTCTTTAATAAGAGATGTTAAAGAGATTAAAAAACGACAATATTAAAATTTGGTTTGATTACTTTTAACTCAAATTATTTCATACGATTAATATTCTTTTATTTTTTTATTTTTTGTTAAAATATTTTTCCAGAAAATTATTAATATTCTTATTATTGAATATTTTCCAAAGCAATTTTTATATTTATTTTTTTGTTTTGTATATTATGATGTTGATATTTAAAATTGTTGAAAGATAGATAAAAGCTTAGGATTCAGTATTATCCCTCCAATTTTTGAAGAAAAGAAGCTCTCGTAATCTTAATTTCAGTCATGAGTTAAGTAAAATCTATCAACAATTTAAATTAGAGATCAAATTTAAATATTTCTAACTAAAAAATGAAAATTTACTAAAAAATTGATAATTTACTTTTAACTTAAAATTTTTTGTGCTACAAATATTAAAAACATCACCAACTTATTCATTCTCATAAATTAAATATGAGTATTAGAGTCGTGCATTTCAATCACAATGAACATCACAAACTACATACATGACACCGCCGATATATCTTGTAAAAGAATACATTCTCTCCACATTCATGTATTTAATATGACTTTTGAAAATCATGCATGTGATGTGAGAATGAATATTATATATATTAGAAATATAATGTGGTGATAAATTCCAAACTCATATTATATATCTTTCCTAAACTCATATTATATATATGTATTATGCATCTATTACCTACTAAGTAACTTTTTTTTTAAGATAATCACATATTTCTTTTGTACTGCTCCATTATTTTATGAACAAGTTAGAAATTAGATGACTATTCATTTTGAACAGGTACAAGAAACATCATCAACATTAAATATTTGTTTAGATTCTCGTTTATTTTCCTCTAATATTTTGTATTTTCCTCAATTTAATCTTTCTATGCATAAACATAATAGACTTGGAAGAACACACAAGTAGCTTGTTAGTACTAAAACAAAAGTTGTTACTCTTTTAATCATTAACATATAAATTTTATAAACGGAGGGGGTAATATTATAAAATATTTAATTCTCTTATAAATATTTATACATAATATTTAATTCTCATACAAAAAATAGAATTATGTTTAGTTTTTTGCAAATAAAGTTTTAGCTCTTCTTGTGCACCCAAAAAGAAAACTTAGCTTTTATAAAGAGAAATGTTATTACAATTTAATTTTCAAACAGATTCTTAACTATATATATTTGTCTAATTTCATGTTTATTTTCTAAAATGTAAATAATTAGGATTGTGCCCAAAAATTCCATTTTGAACTAAACTGAGGATAATAAATGCAGTATCTCATACATATGGCGTGGGCCCTTTCGTAATGTACATTGTTAGCAAATTTCATAAACAGTTCAATATATATAATTTAATTTATCAATCGACAGCGGAAGCAATTATTGAACAAGTTTATGATTAGATACAACATGTTTGATTTACTGAAATTAAAGTTCAATGTCATAGGAATACCTGGATCCATGACAAAAGAGTTTCCCGGCAGCAGTGATCTAAAAACAAAGGAAAAGTCAGCGGCGGCTAGTTTGGTTCTTCCTCAACCGGTACCTTGATGCCCTAATACGCTTCAGATGGGGAGAAGAGCGGTTTTGCAATTGTACGGTATATTGGGGACCATAGCCTCTTTATATTTGATGGTCATTAGGGTTTCCCATTATTCCGTTAATGGACCATCCAGACATCCACCCGATCCAAGCCCATATCACTTAATTAATTAATTATTATTTTAATAGAAACCTAATAAGCCTTTTCTAATCACTAATCAATTAAGGCCCTTAAAAATAAATAGCTAATATAATTAAAATAGATATATATATGCCCACATAATAATTATTGGAATATTATAATTAAATAAATTATAACTAAATATTCCAACAATGTACATACCATAAGCTAATAATATAATGCCTTAACGATAACCATTTTGGTAAATTGTGTATTAGAGTGATTGAGGTAAAACTCCCAAAATCACTAAACAAAATTCCAATCATTGTTAACGTATTGTATGACTACAAAATTAGTCAAATACAGTGTCACAAAAACTAAAATCAAATCATATATGAGGTTGAAGTACAAGTTAACAACAGGAGGAGTTTGTACTTATTATTACATGAAAATCAGAACTAAGAAATTCACCACTATCTATCCTCTAAAGAAGAAGAATATGTAAATCATCATAAGCACAACCACACCAATAAGAACCATTCTTACCTTGGTTGCGATGAAAAACCTACATAAAATTGGTCATGTTTACAAATGATGCCACTTCAACTATCACCATTGTCAAACTGTATATAAGTTTAATGATCCTTCTTTGAGTGTTAGATGATCCGGGAGGTATCGCATTAGAATCTATGACGAAAAATAAAAACGAGCGAAATTTGAAAAAAAGTAGAAAGTTGTTTTTTAAAGAAAGTAGAAAGTTGTTTGGATTGTTTGATTGTGGAAGGATATATATATATATAGATATATATATATATATATATATATATTACAACATATGTTATTGTTATGCTTTTGTGATCACTTGTTAAACGACGACAAACAATGTCAAAGTATGTTGTTATTCACTTATTCAGTGTGAATTCGAACTTTAAGAGAATTAAAACAAAAAATATTACTAACAAATGAGAATTGCGATTATTGCATATCATAGATTAGGCATTCTACTTAACAATACCACTCATGATAGTCTAAAGAACATTAGATGTTAAATGGAGAGTGTTAATTTGTCATTTAATTGATTATGTGTTAAGGAAAATGTTGGATGTAGCGAAACATTTTTTCTCAAATCTTTCACGAGCAACTGTAATTGGTCAATTAACCCCCACAACCTACGTGTTTGCAGCAAATCCCGTAGCTAAATGATAAAAGGCAATTTTACTTATTCCTTTTTATTGGATGTTACGAATAGAGGGGTAACGAATAGCACGTAATATACTGCCTTCAGATGGTAAATGACATATTTATCAACCAATCATTTTGCTATTATCAAGTCACCCCTTATATGGTAAGCTTTTCCAACTTCGTGAAATCTCGTGCTTAAACCAATTCTTATTATATAGCATATCCCTTTTATTAATTCTTTAGATATTGTAAAGAAAGGTCCACGTTTTCAAAATGAAAAAAGTATGCCAATTAAAGCTTCGTAGAAATTTTGAGAAACAGATTTTCGCTGTATTTAGCATCGCTCATGTGTTAAACTCTTATTTTATTTATATGTCTATTAATTTGACGTTTTTTGTTGTAAAAGTATAAAAGTAATTAACATTTGTTTCAAAATTCTATATTTTTATTTTTATTTTAAAGTCTAGGTAAATAATGTCTATATTAAATTTTCTACATATATTAGTAAGTAAAGTACATTTTATTAAAAAAAAAATAGTTCTTACACTTATGGAGTTGAATCTAACAAGAAGAATTAAACTCTGATAACGTGAATAACATAGGTTCAAATTTCAATTAAGAGGGATATTCATATTTAATGTACGAAACGCTTTAAGAGAACCACTTTCAATCCAAGAAATCTATTGAAATTAAAAAAGTTCATAATTAAGTTATTCTTTCTCAACACAGTTAAAATGCCTCAATAAAAAAAAGGCTTACACAAATACATTGAACCGGCTATGACTATAGAAGAGTGGTATTTGAGCAATCAAAACGTGAAAATGTTTTAGATATGACATAAATATATATCTAAAATAAATTTTAATTTGATTAAACAAGTGAAAAAAATTAGTATTAAATTGACAAATGAATAAAAATATGATGTTAGACAATTGTCGAAATAATTTTTATCTATTCAATAAAAGACGAAGTCAAACATAATTAGGTATGATATAATATGAGAATACCAAATATGACAGGAGCTCAACAATTAGATATAATATGAGAATACCAAATATGACAAGAGTCAAACGAGAAAACTATATAAATTTTTTTTACGTACCCTACATAAATAAATTGAATAGTGATGTGAGACCATCCTTACTTGGGTTTCAAACTTTTAAGACTTTGTACATATTAGGATCCTCTTCATTTATGACATTTGTTACATCTTAGCCATGTGCCAATCATTAGCGATGTAAGCATATTCTAACCCGTCTTTCACAAAACATAACCAACTCAACAATAGTAAACCCCACTAGGATATTGAAATATTTCAGAGCCATTATCGTGCAATGCAACTGGAAATTTTACGCTTTAACTTAACGATTATACGATCAACCACTATGTTTTGGATTAACAGTCAATTTGTCAAAATATATAAATCAAAACTAAGAAAATAAGTTTCAAATAAACAAATTGATTTTTTTTGAAGTTTTTCAAGACATAAGTATTTCAAAAAAAATTCATATTTCAATCTTTTCGGTAACTTTTGTTAAATACAACCAACAATGAAGCAAAATCTATTTCCAATATCACTTTCTAAAAACATCATTGGTACTTTGCATCAACAATGACCACGTAAATTTGTAGTATGAAGTAATGATATGAACATGGAAGGGCTGCATGATATAACAATGTGAATGAACATTCCCTCATATGCATGAGACCTACTGAGATATAACAAATAATATTCCCTTCATATGAGATTTTTAATCAATATTTATGGTTCTAGCTAGGGGATTAATTCTCTCTCTACCTGTTTTTAAAATTAAAAAATAAGTAAAATTGTTATTACAATTTAATTTTCAAACAGATTCTTAACTATATATATTTGTCTAATTTCATGTTCATTTTCTAAAATGTAAATAAATAGGATTGTATCCAAAAATTTCCTTTTGAACTAAACAACAGATAATAAATGTAGTATCTCACACATATGGTGTGACCCCTTCGTAATGTACATACCATAAGCTAATAATATAATGCCTTAACCTTAACCGTTTTGGTATATTGTGTAGTGTGTGTTTGCATCCGGTGTGAGAATGAAGCACAATATTCAAATGTAAATGCAAGCGTAATGATGTAACCACCTTAGCCACTCAGTAGACAAAATGCCATTGAAATATTTGATATATTCCAACATATGCCACTGTCATGCTTTTGTGCGTGATCATTTGCTAAACAACGACAAACAATGCCAAAGTTTGTTGTTACTCACTTATTCAGTGTGACTTCAAACTCTAAGAGAATTAAAACAAAAAAAATTACTAACAAATGAGAATTGTGATTATTGCATATCATGGATTAGACATTCTACTTAACAATACCACTCGTGATAGTTCAAAGAATATTTGATGTTGTTAAATTGAGAGTGTTAATTTACCATTTAATTTGTTATGTGTTAAGGAAAATGTTGGATAGAACGAAACCATTTTTCGCGAATCTTTCACGAGCAAGTGTAATTGGTCAATTAACACCACAACTTGGGTGTTTGCCGCAAATCCCGTAGTTAAATGACAAAAGACAATTTTACTTATTCCTTTTTATTGAATGTTACAAAGAGAGAGGTGACGAAAAGCACGAAATATACTGCCTTCAGATTGTAAATGACATTTTTTTATCCACCAACCATTTTGATATTACAAAGTCACCCCTTGTATGGTAAGCTTTTCCAACTTTGACAAATCTCATGTTTAAACCAATTCTTACTATATAGCATTGCCATTTTATTAATTCTTTATTAGATATTGTAAAGACTAAAGAGAGGTCCACGTTTTCAGAATGGAAAAAGCGTGCCAATTAAAGCTTCGTAGAAATTTCAGGAAATAGATTTTCGCTGTATTTAGCATCGCTCATGTGTTAAACTCTTATTTTACTCATATGCCTATTAATTTGATGTTTTTTATTGTAAAAATATAAAAGTAATTTACATTTGTTTCAATGTTCTTTATTTTTATTTTATTTTAAAGTCCAAGTAAATAATGTTTATACTAAATTTTCTACATGTATTAGTAAGTAAAGTACATTTTATTTTATTTTATTTTAAAAATAGTTCTTACACTTGTGGAGTTGAATCTAGCAAGAAGAGTTAAACTTTGATAACGTGACAAACATAGGTTTAAATTTTGATTGAAATAGATATTCATATTTAATGTACGAAACTCTTTAAATATAATTAATTTCAATCGAAGAAATCTACTAAAAAATGTTCAAAATTTTTAAGTTATTCTCTCTCGACACACTTAAAGTGCCTCTTAAAAAAGGCCTACACAAATACAATGAATCAACTATGAGTACATAAGATTGACATTTGAACAATCAAAACGTGAAATGTTTTAGATATGACATAAATATATATATCTAAAACAAATATTAATTTGATTAAATGAGTGAAAAAAATAGTATTAAATTGATAAATGAATAAAAATATGATGTTAGACAATTGTCAATTTTTTTTCTCTCTATTCTATAAAAGATGAACTCAAAAATAATTAGATATGATATGAGAATACCAAATATGACAGGAGCCCAACGAGAAAACTACATAAATATGATATGAGCACAACCTCGGTGTCTACCGCCAATCCCGTAGTTAAATGCCAAAAGATAATTACCCTTACTTAGAGAAATGCTAACTTGTGTGCTTAGGGCATATGTTAAGAACTTCACTAATAAAAATTATGTATTGGAAATTGTATTACTTTATTGCTCAAAAAGTTTAATATTAATTTCTTTTAATAAATTCTTACCATTAGTGGAATGCTTAACATGTGCCCTAAGAGCACAAGTTAGCATGACACTTACGTTACGAAGTGAGAGGCGACGAAAAGCACGAAATATACTACCTTCAGAGTGTAAATAACATTTTTATCCACCAACCATTTTAATATTACCAAGTCACACCCTGTATGGTAAGCTTTTCCAACTTCGTCAAATCTCGTGTTTAAACCAATTCTTACTATATAACATAACCCTTTTATTAATTCTTTAGATATTGCAAAGAGAGGTCCACGTTTTCAGAATGGAAAAAGCATGCCATTTAAAGCTTCGTAAAAATTTTGGGATACAGATTTTCACTGAATTTAGCACCTCTCATGTGTTAAGCTCTTATTTTATTCATATGCCTATTAATTTGATGTTATTTGTTGCAAAAGTATAAAGGTAATTTAATTTGTTTCAAAATTCCCTTAAATGAATTGGATTTTTCTTAGAACAAGATAATTATTAAAACTAAATGAAAAATGGTCTAAAAGATGAAATTTTGTATTTTGAGGGACAAAATCCCATACGAAATCCCTTATACGAAATCACTAAATTTAATTCTATTTTTATAATATATTTTGGGTGCAACAGACTCATTATCTGCACTCCATTTTATCTAAAAAGATGTTTCACTTTTGTAGAAATAAATAACTTTTTCTTTAAGTCTATGAACGTATTTCAATTGATAGAGACATTGCAATATACATAGACGGAAGTGTGAATCTAAACTATCTATTTTACCTTAATATGTGAATTTCAACCACTAGTAGCTAGACTAATCCAACATAAAAAAGAAGAAAAAACACTCTACTTTTTTTTAAATAATAACTTTTTATTTTTAGTTTCAAGAAATCCTTATCTAATAAATAACGGAATATCTATATTTGTTTTCAATGAATGGTTCCCTTATATATAACTGTTCTTTTACTCACGATATGTAATTGTATAGGAAAATGCTACAGTGCACGACAAATTATGTCGTCAAATTGTTTGATGTTTATCTTAATTTTAATTTGAGTCAAGGTGGCCAAATATGTCTCTAAAGTGTAAAAACAGGTTTCCGTGTTGTGTGTTTTCCAAATTATGCATGTCTTTGCATCACCTCACCATTGACATGTGGAAAGGTGGATATTATTAGATGTGTATGATATCTCTTTGCTAACATTAATTTTTTTTACTATATGTTATATGTAAGAACACAAAAACACCAATAAGTTAGTCTAATAATAAAGTAAAAGCTTAATTGCAGTTTTAGCCCCTTAACTTTTCCAAAGTTACGATTTTGGCCCCCTAAGAAGAAAAAAAACTACAAAACAGCCCCCTAAGTTTTGCAACTGTAGCAGTTTTGGCCCCTCAAGGCAAAAAAAAAAAAACACGTGGCACCTCACTTAGGGTGCCATGCCTGTGTAGACCGAGTCAATATTAGCCTTGGAGGCCAAAACTACTACAATTGCAAAACTTAGGGGCTGTTTTGTAGTTTTTTTCTTAGGGGGCCAAAATCACAACTTTGGAAAAGTTAGGAGGCTAAAACTACAATTAAGCCTAAAGTAAATTGTACGTAGTTTAACAAATCGTGCGACTTCGTGCATTGAGGGCCTCGTGCCATTTAGCATCGCTCAATTGTATAACACTATTAATTAACTATCACCCGCCACTCTTCTTTTCTTCAACTTGTTTTCTTCATAAGGTAGAAGCTTTTTAAGCCATTAACACTATAAACTTAGATCTACATCAATACATCATGAATGGATGTGGTGCACTGTCTTCACAACGAAGTCATTCACATTCATCATGTCCATTTACTACTTATATTTTGATTCAATAGTGTTAGGTTCTCAACTTTCTTATATCCTTAAATTTTTTAACATCTATTAATTTTTAATATATCTTATAACTTCTTAAATATATTGTGCATTTGATTTTATTTTTTTCACTAAATTATACTTTCAACTCGTCCCCCAAAACCAAATTCTTGGCCCGTCCTTGTACCGTAGGTCCCTTCTTTAAACACCAAGAGTTTGGTGCTCCGCCAATCATGAAGATGTAACCAACCGTAGAATTTCTATCATCCTTGTTCCTACACAAATTTGAGTCAGTGTAGCCTGCAAGTAAGTTGCAACATGATTCTTTATCGGTAGCTGGAAAAAAAAAATGTCACTAATTATAATGTACCTTATGATCCTTTTTGTTCCTGCAAGTGAGATGCCTTTAGATTCTCCATGAATCTGCTCACAATTCCAACACTATATGCATGTTCTGCATTTGGGATACAATGGTTTCTCATTAACGAACATCAAACAATTTCCATTTAACAAAAATAAAGATAGAACTAGTTATATACTAATTTTTTGTTTGTTTGACAATGATATAATGAGTTATATGCCTTGCCCAAATAAAATACAAATTTATATTTACATTTATCGATATTATACATATGGGGATGTAGCTCAGATGGTAGAGCGCTCGCTTAGCATGCGAGAGGTACGGGGATCGATACCCCGCATCTCCAATTATTTTTTAAAAATTGTGTTTTTTTCAATTCAACGTGTAAATTAATAAAAACGAAAATGCGGTGAGCGTGGATCGAACACGCGACCTTCAGATCTTCAGTCTGACGCTCTCCCAACTGAGCTATCCCCGCTTTGAAGTTAATAATTTACGATGAAAAATTAGTTTCTCTTCCATATTGCTCAATATTACAAGAAACAGTACCCAAGAAAGTTATGTAATTATTACTTTTGACTTATGTTTTCAATGTAAAATTTCTTATAATAGAATTCTTAAACAATGTTTTTATGACGCTTGTTAGCATAACTTTTTTTTTTATATAAGAAACATTGTTTTGAATATTAATTAAAAAATAGTGAAAAAATTAAGTTTATACTTTATAAAAAAAATGAACAAATTCTAAAACAAATATTGGTCAAATATATAAATCCTTCGTCAACAATGTTGTGTCTATTGCTTTGATGGTATAGAATCGGTAAGTCAATTGTTTGTAAATTCTACAAAGTCTCGACAAAGTTGGAATTTTATTTTCAAATGGTTGGATTGGAAAGTAGATGGTTGGAGCACCCGAGTTATTTGAATTTTATTTTTTTGTTTAATTCCATTTGCAAAAGAAAGAAGTGTAGGAAAGTGTGTCATTTAATTTGGCTCGCAAAGTCTTGATGCATTTGGTTGGACGTAATGACATTCTTTTTAACGGAAAAATGGCCAATGTTATGGAGGTGGGAGACCGTATCAAGCGGATGTCATCGTCTTGACTCATTTGTAGGAAGGTTGAGAATCATGTTTTTTCAAATTGATTGCTGAATTCACTTCCTTGTTTGCAGGTGGTTGCCATTAGTATATGGTTCGGGAATTTTGTTGGTTAGTTTTTTTTTTTTGAAAAGCTAAACTAGCCCACTTAGATTGGCACTAGAGGGAATCGAAACTGAGACCTCGAGGAGGAGCACACTCCTAGGTTCCAAGCCAATACCACCAGGTCAATAAAACAGTGTATGTAACACTATGTGTAGTTATTACATCATATTCAAATCAAAACATGTTTATGCATAACTATTCAACATGAAATTGAATAAGGTCAAGACTGAGAGCTGATCATTCATTCAGAAACGAAAGATAAGCCAGAATACCACAGCGTACATCACCACAAAGTAAAAAGCATTAACAACATACACTTCAGTTGCAACTGGAACAATATCTGGATCAGTAGTGTTGTTGTAGTAATCAGCTTCAGCTTGAAGGTACACATCACTGTTGTTGTTTCCTTCTTCAGATCCAAATTTATACTCCTCCTCAGTTATGGTGTTGTTTCCTCCCACACTGTTATCAACTTCCTTAGGAAGTGAATTAGTCTTCATCACAATCATCATGAAAACAGCAGCAATGATGTGTTTGATGATTTTTGATGCCATGATGGAGAAAATTTTGATGAGGTAACCAATTTTTAAAACAAAGTTTTAGAAGAAAGAGTTAATAGGAGGAGAACCAAGTTTAGTATTTGGGGAGATAGAAGGAGTGTTTTTTTTATGATTGTGGACATGTTTGAGTTTTTATGATGGTGAATGACTTGAAGGCAAGGATGAATGCATTCGCCATTTTTTAAAGAGTTAGTGGAAGGGGTGCGGATAGAAGATTTGAGAAGAAGTTGGAAAAGAACAATGTTTTGGTATGTGGGAAAATAAAAGAGGGTTCTTCTTGATAAGAGATATGATATGATGTGTGCTTTTATGATGATGAATGAATGGCCTGATGTACTTTATCTAATTGTTGTACTTTATCTAATTGTTTTATAACATGAGAAATGTTAACGAGTGTCCTCAAACATTTGCTAAGGTTTTAAACTGGTTTATAAAAATGTGTGTATTTAATGCATTGGTAATTGAAATATTTGACTTTTTAAAGCATAATTTGTTAATTTAGAATTTTTAAAGAGTGTTATGGAGACATTCGTTAACAAAACTCTTATAATATTCATCCTTATTCTATTCTTTACCGATTGATATCAGTCATTTAAGGTTTGTGCACAATTTTTAAGAAAATAGTTAACTATGTTGATTTTAATGGTAAAATGGATTGGTTAAGTTGGATGACATTCAATAAATAAGGGAATAATAGTAAAAAATAATAATATATGTTGCATTGGTATTCTAAACTGACAATTATTTTGAGACAAATAAACAAAATGCTAAAGTGACAATTATTTAGAGATAGAATAAGTACTACTCTATATAAATTAGGATTAAATATATTTTTGGTCCCTATAAATATACCAACATTTCGTTTTAGTCCCTCTAAAATTTTCCTTAAACTTTAAGTCTCTATAAAATTTTCAATCACTATTTTTTGTCTCTATTTTTAAGTTAATTTTTGTATATTTTTAATGAAATTGTGCAGAAATATGTAGAACATTGTAAAAACATTTCCCAAAAAGTTGAAACAGATCAAAGAAAAGCTGAAAGAGCGACATAGAAACCACACCAAAAATTTGGGAGGAAAAATCAAATAGATTAAAGAAGAGATTAATAAACTTGAGACTAAAAGTGAAGTGGTGAGTCATTCAGAGGAGGAGGAGCGTACCAAAAAAGATCTGTTGACAAATTTGCATAAGCTCTTAAATCTTAATTGTAGCATACAATGACAAAGATCTAGGGTTATATGGTTGAAGGAAGGGAGCACAAATACCAAGTTCTTTATGGGTTCATAAACAAGAGAAGGAAGAATAACGAAATTTTAAATTTGGAAGTAAATGTAATAAAAACGCAGTTGTAGAGCATTTTCAGAGTTTTTTTGCAGCTAGGGGCGTGAGACATATTCCGACTAATATGGATTTCAAAAGCCTTGATGGAGAACATATTGAAGACTTGGTTCGAAAATTTTCAGAAGATGAAGTTCATAGGGCAGTCTGTGATAGTATAAAAACTCTAGGTCCTGATGGAGTTAATTTTGGTCTTGTAAAAGAATTTTGGGAGGATATCAAACTTGAGTTTACGAGGGTTATGGGTGAATTTCACTCAAATTGTAGGATGGTCAAAGGGGCAAATAGTTCATTCATAGTGTTGATTCCAAAGAAGAAAATCTGGTGAAAATTTCAGATTTCAGACCAATATCTTTGATTGTGTGCATATACAAAGTTATATCTAAGGTTTTGGCAAATAGATTGAAAAAAGTGATTGGTACAGTCATATCAGAAACACAAACGACTTTCATATCAAGAAGACAAATATCATATGAGAAACTAATCCCAAATGAAATTATGGATGAGGCTAAGAAAAAGAAGAAAATAAGTTTTATTGTTTAAAGTCGACTTTGAGAAGGCATATGACTCAATAGATTTGAGTTTTCTTAACTTCGTCATGCAAAAGACAGGGTTTCATGAGAAATGGAGGAGATGGATATCAAGAATTAAGACAAGGAGATCCATTGTCGCCTTTTCTTTTTATTGTAGCTGCATAAGGCTTTATTTTGTTAATGAAGAGGGTTGTAGAGTTGGGGAAATTCTTTGGTTCCAAATTTGATAATGGTGACGAATGTCTTACTCACCTACAATACGCAAATGATACTTTGATCATTAGAGAGAAAAAGTGGACTAATATTCAGATCATAAAAGCAAGTTTGTTGTTATTTAAAATTATATCAAACTTAAAGGTTAACTTTCATAAGTGTCTATTGGTGAAGTTAAATGTTCCTGAGAGGCGGCTTGAAGAGGCGGCTAGCATTTTAAATTGCAAGTTAGGTTCCACTCCTTTTAAGTACCTTGGCGTCCCAATTGGTGCTAATATGAGGAGAAAAGAAACTTGGAATTCAGTGATAAAGGCGGTAAGATCTAGGGTGTCAAAGTGGAAAAATAAACAATTTTTCATCGGAGGTTGTGTAGTTGCAATAAAATTAGTCTTCTCTGTTATTTCAGTATACTTTCTATCTTTCTTCAAGGCTCCAGCAGGTATTATCTCTAAACTATAATCACTTTTTAAATGAGATAAGGTGTGTAGGCTTCATGG
>Ga0228711_1005774_pt1 | contig 18727 bp, 12 predicted proteins | sample MedpolnodulmetaG_2_FD_177996 | JGI IMG/M metagenome (GOLD analysis project Ga0228711, IMG submission 177996) | Root nodule microbial communities from Medicago polymorpha collected in Santa Monica, California, United States - brown nodules | ecosystem: Host-associated > Plants > Roots > Nodule...
TCTCTCTCTCTCTCTCTCTCTCTCTCTCTCTGTTTTATCCGCTGCATTTAGTTCTGAACATCACTTCAGAAGCCGAACTTTATCTGCTTCTGAACAGTGACTTCAGTAGGAGAAAACAAAAAAAAAAGCAAACACAATTCAACCTCCCCTTCTTGTGTTTTTCTCACCTTCAAAGAGTTAAGCACATTGAGATAAAGCATCACTTTATAAGAGACTGTGTTCAAAAAGGTGTTATAGATATACAATTCATTGATATTGAACATCAATGGGTTGATATATTCACAAAACTCTTAGTTGTTGAACAATTTGACTTTATTAAAAAGAATCTGAACATGCACTTTATCTCAGAATGATGATTGCCTCTGAAAGGGTAACAGAGTCTGAAGGAACTCAGATGCAACACTAGTCAGAGTCTCTTAATTGATGTCTCTGATAGAAAGTTGAGTCTGAGTACCCACAACCTCTGATGATACCAAGAATTTGGATAACCTAGTATGAGAACCCACAACACTAGTCTGAGTACCCACAGATCTCCTGTCTAAACGCTAGTTTATTTTACAAAAATAAACGATATCCATTCGTTCAAATTCAAATTGATAGAGTACATTGATACAATAAAAGTTCAAAATCGCTAAAAACAAAAAGGATGAATTTGTGAACAAACTCACATCATCCGTGTTAATAACATAAAATGGAAAAGTAGTTATGCCTGTAAATATGACTATATTCAATTTTCCGGAATACTCATATCTCCAGATCTGTAACATTGACGACGCCAAAGTCATTGATTGAATATGTACTTGTTCAAAACAAATATTTCAACTTGAATCAAATAAACATCACACTAAGATGAGAAATAAAAAATACACCGCACAAAGACGGGAAATCAAAATAAACAGAGTCGAGTAAAGACGACGAAATCACACAAAAAATCAAATAAGATTGAAAAAAAATGTGGAAACCATTTATTTAACTAAAAAAGAAAGAAAACCAATTTAGCTATGTTGAATCTTTTTGAGGGAGCGAAGTAATTTGAATGGATGAATATCATTTTGTTTTTATTAAAAAAAACATATATTTTATACTATCATTAATTTCATTAATAATTCTTTCAACAAAAATTAACAGTTTACATAATAAAAGTTTTTTTTTTTACTAAAATATAAAAGACTTTTTATTTACATTACTAATTCATTTTTTTGGTTAAAAAACAAAAGCAAGGGTAATTTTCAATTACTGATTAAAGTATTAAATGTAAAAAAGATCTAACAAAATTAAAATTAATAATCAATATTTACCAAGTTTTTCAAAATAAAAAAATAAATAACTCATAATATTCAATAACACTCTACACTGTTAATTGTATTAAATATTAAGTACCCAATTTTATATTAATCCAAAATAAATAACACATTAAATTATTCACCAAAATGAAAATATAACACATTAAATTAAAAAGCTTTGACACCAGTTAAATCTGAAATCAACAAACTTATTGCAATGTAAGATATATTTTAAGCTTTTCAAGGTGAGCTACCAATTTCTACAGGTATGTGTTCAAGTATTATTAGTTTATATTTTCTACATACATACATATATGTAGGGGCTTGAAGAAAACGTTTTTTGTTTTGCTTTTTCTAATGAAAGTCTCATTCATGAATTAGGAGTAGGATTGAAGTTTATGCTGAATTGGGTTGAGAAGTCTTGCTTGAAGTGGCAGACACCTTGTTTAAAAAACAAATGTTAGTTTCATTCTCACCTTCCAAACTTGTGAGTTAAGACTCAATTACTATAATTTTTGAAAGCTACATGTTACAAAAAGTGTTTGGTAGAAAAATCTGAATAGACTATAATGCATCTAATTGGTCTAAAACACCCTCATGATTTTAACATCTCATCTATCAATTTGTTTGCTGCATGCTTTTATACATTAAAATATAACCATGAAAGCTTAATGTCCATGTGTTAATTTTATGTTATGTTCTTCTTCCTTTTTTGCTTCAAATGGTCGTTAACTCAACCAAACCAACAAACATAAACTCAATGAATTGAACTTCTTCTACATCAAAAATAAAAAGGCCACACCAAAAATTGCATTCCCCAACAAGATAGTCACTACTACTCTTCTCTCTCTCTCTCTCGCTCTCTCTCTCTCTCTCTTGTAAGAATTTCAGGTATGAAATCTTTTGCAATTTTAGTTCTCCTTTGTAAGTTTTGTGGTAATAACAATTTAGTTCTGCATGTAACATGTTTTATGTTAAACTTTTTTTTTTTGAAGTAATGTTTTATGTTCAACTTTGTTATAGTACTAGTAGCATTTATTCCTTATAATTAGGAATTAATAAATCAATTCCTTAATTTGACTTTGGTGGCAACCATACATATCTTATGTATTTCCTATAAACCATGAGTAATTAGTTTACATGTTGTTATGATCAACTATACTCTATATATCAATTTAATGATATGATCTTGATATTTTAAGTCTCAATTTTTTTCCATTTTCCTTTCAAAAAAATTTTTTAGTGTTCATGAAAAGTGATTAGTAATCTTTGTACATTATGTATTTATCACTTATATATTATGTATGTCTATAGAAGAATCTTGAAAAAATATATTGGTGGCAAAGATGGGAGAGATGTCAAAAACTCAATTAGGGGTCATTGGTGCACTATTCCTTTCTGTGGCTTCCTCAGTCTCCATTGTCATATGCAACAAAGCCTTAATGAGCAATCTTGGTTTTCCATTTGGTAATTATCATGTTTGTTACCTCTTAAATATTATAATATATATTCTTTCAAAAAAAATATTATAATATATATGAATTATGATGTACTTTTCATGATAAAAAATAATATCCATTTAACTGTATTTTTGTCACATTAATTTGGACCAGCCACAACACTTACAAGTTGGCATTTGATGGTTACTTTTTGCACCCTTCATGTGGCTCTACGTTTCAATCTGTTTGAGGCCAAACCTGTTGACATGAAGACTGTCATGCTTTTTGGCATTTTGAATGGTGTCTCCATTGGATTTCTCAACTTGAGCCTTGGCTTCAATTCCATTGGATTCTATCAGGTTTACTTCAACATTTTTACCACCAGTAATAAATATATTAACTATGAAAATATATATATTAAAAAATATTTGGTCCTTGATGCATGTATCAATGTTTTAAAAATCGGACCGAACAGTCCACTTTAGCCAATTGAACCGAGAATCGGTTCCTTGGTCAGTTGGTTTGATCCCAATTATTTTGCAGCCTGCTTGAAACAGATTGAGTTGGGGTGAAACCGGTTTGGATGCGGTTGATTCAATTCAACTAATTTTTCGTTTTTATATTATTTATTTTTCCTTTTTTTACTTTTATTTATTGATCATCTTGTTCGATCGTGGTTAAATCGATTGAACAAATAAAATCTTGACCTAAAGGTCTTACCAATTCGATCTTCTGTCCGATTTTTGAAACATCTATATGCATAATGCTTGAACTACTCGTTTGATGTATATATTGATTTTAATGTTTATTTTGTAGATGACAAAACTTGCAATCATACCATTCACAGTTATGCTAGAAACTCTTTTCCTAAAGAAGCAGTTCAGGTAACAAATTAGTTATGAGACTCCTAGTGATATTGAAATTAAACATGACCATGGTCATCCTAAATTGCTTAATCTGATTGTGAATCATTTTACTACTATGTGCAGCCGGAATATTAAACTCTCTCTATTCTTCTTACTTGTTGGAGTTGGCATTGCTTCTATCACAGACCTTCAACTCAATTTTGTTGGAACCATTCTTTCACTTCTAGCTATCATAACAACATGTGTTGGCCAAATTGTATCCTTTAATGTTCTATCTTCCTATTGTTAGCATGTTAATATTATGTGGATCGTCTTATTTGAGCTTATCTACTAGAAAAGCACTTGTGATACTATTTGTGAGAGCTTATGGAAACAGCTTATGACAAGTCCATAAGCTCTTTAGGATAACTTCTGAAAACTGTTTTAACTTTTATCTTATCTTTCATTATAGAAATTGTTTATACATAAACACTTAATTTAAGGCTTTAAAGTTAAAAGAGGTTGTTGATTCTTAACTTATTGAACAATTCAGCTCACCAACACAATACAGAAGAAGCTTAATGTCACTTCCACACAACTTCTCTACCAGTCTGCTCCATTCCAAGCAGCAATTCTTTTTGTTTCAGGCCCTCTTGTCGATCGGATGCTAACCAAGCAAAATGTCTTTGCATACAAATACTCTCCTCTAGTCTTGGTAAGTAATGTCAAATTTCAAATTACCCTAATTAATACATAATGTAATGGATAACAGGAAGGATTAGATAAAATTATGTAATATCAACACTTCGAGTGAAGACATGTCCACCACTCCAGTGTCTGAAACTAACACGACACCGATACATAATTTTTTTTTAACAAGCCACCGATACATAAAGTTAAATTCAATGGCTTCAAATATATTGCTTATATTACCATATAGAATATGATTATATGACTATATAACTCATATTGTCACCTTTGTTTTTCAGACTTTCATCATCATGTCATGTGTGATAGCTGTTTCAGTGAACTTTAGCACCTTTCTAGTAATAGGAAAAACATCTCCAGTAACATACCAAGTGTTGGGCCATCTCAAGACTTGTCTTGTTCTAGGATTTGGCTACACATTGCTCCATGACCCTTTCACTGAGAGGAACATTATTGGAATACTAGTAGCAGTTTTTGGAATGGGTTTGTATTCCTATTTCTGCACTCAGGAAAACAAAAAGAAACTCGTAGTCGATCCTCCTTTATCGTCTCAGGTAATTTTTTTCACCATTTTTCTCACATAGTTTCTCATGTTCATGAGAATTTAGTTGTTTATCTTTGATTATATTTTTCAGGTTAAAGATAAAGATATAAATTCACCACTTTTGAATGGAAAAAACATGGATGATCAGGAAAAGGAGAGTCATGAGTCTAACAAATCAAGCAAGGACTCTCTTGTTTAATAGAACATTTGCTTTGTGTTTTTCTTTTAAGATCTTTCATAATTTGGGGTTATTGTAATGTTCACTAAGGGCACCTTGTTTAGTGTAAATCAAATTTTGTTTATAGATTCATTTTGATGCACTCTTTCAATGTAAAAGAAGTTGTATACCCTTGTCCAATTATATTGTATCATATCATATGATTACTTTGACAATTCATGTGTTATCAAACAACATCATGTGTCAATGTACCTTTGAATGATGATGTAAAACTATTATATGCTACTATAGTAGTTCATACAAAAAAAATATTTCGATTGCTTCTTTTTTTATCTATTTTAGCACTACCTACTCATAGCATGCATCACTGTGACATATAAAAAAATTAAGGCTTAAATATGTAAATCGTCTCTGTAAGTTCGCGTGTTTTTGGTTTTCGTCCCTTTATCTTTTTTTGTTCTAAAACAACCCCTGTAAGTTATAAACATTTTGGTTTTCATCCCTCCCGTCAACTTCCGTTACAAAAACGCCTAAGTGTCTAACGACTGCTAATGTGGCGAAGGAAGACGTGGCAAAACATCTTATGTGTCGTGATAGATGAACCCTGACTATATTACAGGGACCAAAACCAATAACGAAAAGGTACAGAGGGACGAAATTAAAAACACCTAAATAATAAAATTTGAAATTTAAAAACCATTATTTCCATCTTCTTCCTCTCTTTCTTCCTCCTCTCTCTGCCATCTTCTTCATCTCTCTGTATGTCTGCTTCAAAACTGATTTTACCACTTGTAGTTAGTGAAGAGATACAAAATGAGATTAAAATCACTGCATTGTTTTAATCTACTTCAGAGAAAAACAGAAGGGCATAATTTGTTAAACATAATTATTGATCGAGGTGATAGCAATAATGGATTATTGATTAAAGCTGAATACTTGATTGTGGAAGGGGGATAATTGATTCTTCTTTCATAACCCATTTAAATAACTCAAATTCATTTCAAAATCTCTAAAGAAAGATGATTATATCAAAATCTAGGATCTTATTGACTAGTACAGATATGATAAAGCTGTGATCTAGGATCTTGACTTATAGAAAATATTATTCCAAAGTCCAAACTAACTTATTGATAACAGATATTATCCTGACAATCCCTCTTGTAAACTGATTGCACATAATCAGTTTATACTAGGTAATTCAGATACACATATACATTTTCACTAAGTTTACCATACAGAAAGGAAGATTTGCTATCTTGCTTATATAGATTCCATTTTTTATGTGCAGCAAGCGTTGTAATCTGTTAGACTTCTTATTATGGTAGTTATGATGTCAGTTATTAGGAATGGATAAAGTGATTATAGGATAGTTATTGAATGGTTAAAGGGTGGAGAGAGACCAAGCTCTCAAATCCTTCTATGAGAGAGATCGAGACTCTTGAGTTTCTTGGATAGGAATTCCCAGATAACAATAGACTATCTTATTCCTTAGTTTATGTCTGTACTTTGCATTCTCTACTATATGTGCAATTCATTTTCCATTGTAAACATATTCTACCATCAATAAAAGTTTGTTTCTACAATTAAATTCTATTTTGTTACCAGTTCTAACATAATCAGCTTCACAGTATCTATTATGGCCACAACGGTAAAAACTTCATTGTCATCCACCTTGCTAAGTATAATTCAATTTTGTTTTAAAAATCCATCATTCGTGCTTCATAGTTTTAAACATATGACTAAATTATGCTTTTAGCTTAGTTTCAAAGACACCATTGGTCATAAACATTATGATGTACTTATGTTGAAGTCATAAACATTATAACTACTTTATTTAAAGTTCATATGAAGAAGCCATCTTGTGAATCAGACATACATAGAGATGAAAAAGATGGCAGAGAGAGGAAGAAGAGAGAGAGAGAGAGAGGAAGAAGATGGAAATAATGGTTTTTAAATTTCAAATTTTGTTTATTTAGGTGTTTTTAATTTCGTCCCTCTATAATTTTTCGTTTTTGGTTTTGGTCCTGTAATATAGTTAGGGATCATTTGTCACCACACATAAATGTTTTTTGCCACGTCATCCTTCGCTTCGTGAGCGGCCGTTAGACACGTAAGCGTTTTTGTAACGGAAGTTGACGGGAGGGACGAAAACGAAAAAACGTTTATAACTTACAGGGGTTGTTTTAGAACAAAAAAAGATACAGGGACGAAAACCAAATACACGCGAACTTACCGGGACGATTTACATATTTAAACCAAAAATTAATATTGTGGGTTTTCCTAATTCTCCATGGTAGCTAAGAGATATAAAAAATCATAAACAATAGTAAAAACACATGTTGTAACTTCGTCATCTAATGTGAGACTTCTTTTATGTAATACTTTAGATTGATATATTCTTTTCAAAAGATTCATTCACAAGATTATTCAAATATTAATTCTATAGGTAGATGGCTCTTAATTCCTAATTAAACCTCTTAACTTCTTAAGGGTGTGTTTGGATGGAGGGTTTAGAAGGGGAAGAGAGGGGAGGGTTTACTTTTTCTTTTTTAAATTACGGACACGATGAAATGTTTTTTAAAAAGCTAACATATTAACATGATAAACGATTATATAATACTTCAATCACACTTAATTTATTTTAGAAAAACATGTTATATAGGCCGTAATTTAAAAAAGAAAAATAAACACTTCCCTCTCTTCCCCTCCTAAACTCTCAATCCAAACACACCCTAAGTAAACGAAAGAGGAATAAAACATCTACATCAAGAATCTTGAAAGGGTAGCGAATGTTCAATAGCTATTCATATCCTGAAGATTCACAAGGTTTATAATCTCTCAAATGGTAAAACCAATAGATAACCATTTAAAGGGTGGCCAAAGTATAGAAGACATGAAGAATAGAGCAATAAAAACAAAAGAGTAGAAACCAATAACACTAACAAACCTTAAATCAAGTATGAAAGAAATCAATCAACATTCACACATTTCCATAAAAAGAAGTGTTGGTCTATCATGTGTGAGTAAGAGTTTCGCATTAGATGAAAAGGTTGATGTTGAATAACATATAAGTGTGAAGATTATATATTTAATACCTTAAAGTTTTGGGTCAAAATGTGATGTCCAAGTCACATTTGTGGTTATTTTAGCCCAAATGTAATAGTTCATGATCTTTTAGACTCTCCTCAAGCTGAAACAATGATATCATAATTGATGGTTTGGCCGATTCCTTATTTCTAAAGTCCTCATGACAGTTGTGGTTAGATGTTATGTCTTGTTGATAAATGTGAGCCAACAATGTTGCAAATGCATGTGAATGAAAAAACTTCCGTTTAAGAGAGAGCAATCACTTTTAATAGATGAACTCACATTTAAAAGGACATCGTTAATTAGCATGACAAGTGTGAGTTTTACATTAATAGGTAACTATTGTTTCTATTGTTTTATATTTGTGCATGTTTTGTTAGTGATGAAGCACCACAGTTATACTGAAAAGTGGAATCAACAAAAGTAGGAGAAGAGAAACCATAGCACGTGCATGATGTTCAACATCCACATGCCCGCCATACACAAATAGGATAGAATATAGATTGTGCAATTAGGTAAGACATTGCAATATGCCTTAGTCGTGGGGGTTTGAATTTAGGATTTCTCATTTATTTATTCAAATGGTGAAATTTTGTTCACCAAATTACTTGACAAGATAAAATACTCTTTTGATTTTCCATTGCTATCACCACCACTTCGATTTTGTGCAAGGTTAGATCAGTCATTCTGATATTTGAAAGGCCACACTCCATGATACACATTGTATGATAGAATAACTGTCTTTTTATAATTTTTCTGTTTCAAAATAATTTTTAAGATTTTGACTAAAGAAAACTTGAAAGTGTGAAAATATATCTATACACGGAAACAAACAAAAAGAGTCAAAATAAAAGAAAATAAAAAAATTATGCACTCTTTACCATTTTCAACAAAAACCTTTTTCATTTCAATTTCACCTTCTTCAACTTCGTTGGGTTAATTTTCCCGGGAAAGTTTCTCTTTATTATTTTCATTTTCTCGAGAAAACAAAACAGAAAAACAAAGGGTTTTGAAATCGCGGTTTCTGTCCCATCGAATCCCAACACTGTTGTACAAATTTACGAACACGAGATCCCGAATTTCAATACAGGTAGGTCCACTCTTTTCATTCTTGTTTTGTTTCTCTTTACTTCATCAATTCACTCGCGCTTTTCTTTTTGTTTTAGGGATTTCGTGTTTGTAACTATGGATCATATTTTCAAGCTTTTCGCGTTTCTCATTCTCTTTGGATTAGGTATAATCAATCAACTATGTTTTGTTTTTTTTTTTTTTTTTTTTTTTTTTCTTTTGGTTTTTTTTTTTTTTTTTTGTTTTTTTTTTTTTAATTATTTTTGTTTTTTTTTTTTTTTTTTTTTGTTTTTGGATTAAGCGTTTTTTGTGTGATAGTGAATGCTTGTTTTGCGGAAAATGGTTTTGGACATTGTGAGAGAGTTGTGAAGAGTTGGGCAAGTTCTTCACTTGATAGAGAAATTGGACAAGAAGATAAACATGCCCTTAAGGATTTGTTGTTTTTCTTGCATGTTCCTAGAACCGGAGGACGAGCTTATTTTCATTGGTATGTTTTTTTATTTGGGTTTTTGAGCTTTTTCTATTAAATCAAATTCATTCACGGGCTTTGCAAGAGCGTTTGGATGAGATGTTTCGGGTCTCTTTCAGCTTAATTAGCGATTTTGGGTTCAAATCCAACCTTGGGAATGCATCAGCGGTAACCATATGTTTGGTTTCAATTTTGGAGGGTCAAAAGTGATTATAGAGGTTGTAAAATTGATTTTACCATGTTTTTAAAGGAGAATTGATTCTACTTAAAGCTAGAATTTGTAGCTTTTGGCTTCTACAATTGAGTTTAGCCTTAAATTTATTGTTAAATCCACTTTTACATAAATACACTCAAACATAAATCACTTTACATTCAACTCACTTTTATCAATTCACTAAAAATCAATTCTTGTCACCACAAAACCAAACATACATGAAATCTATTAAGCTTTGTGGCTCATTGTGGTCTTATCTGGCTTGAGGGATGAGTCTCTGCAGTTGTATACTATGTTCAAAGAAAAATAATTCATTAACCTGTTTGTTTGATTCTGTTGGTTTGTTTTTTTTATGCAGCTTTTTGAGGAAATTGTATCCGAATTATTTGGAATGTCCTCGATCTTATGATAAGTTGCGATTTGATCCAAGGTGATGCCTGAATTCTTGCTTATTATGTTTGTATGCTACTCTTTTTGTTGCAATTTTTTTAAATGATCTAGAATGATTGTTTTGGTTGTTCATTCGATTAAAGTTGGTAGCAATTCAAATGCGGAGCTCTAACTGGTGCAGGTGTGGGCTTATGGCTTTTGTTACTGTTGCCTTTTGACAATATTAGTCAAAATAGCTTTTGAGGAGTGCCTTAGATTACTCTTTTTTTAGGCTGCTGTGATCGTTAAGAAATCTTTAACACCTAAAATGGTCTTTAACATTTGTTATGTTGTCTGATGTTTACTTTTCCGGGTTTAGATTCTTGTAGGTTGGGGTTATCATTACAATCTTTTTCTCTTTAAATGTAGATGTTTTCTGTAGCTTTGCTTATTCGTCTTGCATCTGCTTTTATATTATTTGTACCCAACAAACTAATGGCGGATCTTTGCAGTTGTGTTTTATTTGGTTGTAAAGCGTAGCAACTTGTATTAGGTCATACCTACCCTTAGCATGTGCTTGGATGCACGTTTGGCTACTGTTTCTCGCGTCCCTATGCTGTTCCACCTTGAATTTTCATAAGAGACAAAACTAATCTTATGTGTTAAAAGTAGTTTTTCATCGTGATTTCTGTTGCCACATGAGCAAACTTTCTATTAGTCCATTATTGAATTGAAAAGTCATTTCTCCATGTAAGAATCTTTTGAAATATCCATCATATATTACTTATTTTCCGTTTTCTGTTTGTTTACATGTGTTTGCAGCCAAGAAAAATGTAGACTGTTAAGTACACATGATGACTATAGCATGACATCTAAATTCCCAAAGGAGACAACTTCTGTGGTTACCATACTCAGGGATCCGATTAACCGAGTCTTTAGTACTTACGAATTTTCAATGGAGGTTGCGGCTAGATTTTTGGTGCATCCAAACTTGACATCTGCAACACAGATGGCTTTACGCTTGCGCTCTAAGGCTAAAGGAGTAAGCACATTGGATATCTGGCCTTGGAAGTATCTTGTTCCATGGATGAGAGAAGACCTATTTGCTAGGGTATGTCTTACTTTATTTGTTGTGTTTGTCTATTTGTGAATTTCTTTTTCAATGCTTCTAAATTCATATAAGGTTGTAAAAGGATCATTTTGCTAATAGTAATACCATGTAACCTGAACTAAGAGCACGAAGCCCAATTCTTATATGAAGATTAATCTTAGACATAAATTTGATTTCTTTGATATGTTTATATAGATACGTTAAATATGCAAGTGTGGCCATTCATGTCTCGTTTATGATATCTTACTTCATAATGCAATTTTGTTGGCTATTTGGCCTTCATACTTTTAAAATATGTTCTTCCATATTTCCATTTGATGTAAATGTGATTGATACAGACTTTAATTTACAGAGGGAAGCCAGGTATAGTAAGGGAATGAACTCTGTTGAGGGCAGTGATCCTTATGATACGAAAGATTTTGCAATGCCTTTACGAGAATACATCAATCATCCTGTGGCTTGGGATATTGTACATAATGGAGCCACATTCCAGGTACTTTAGCACATGTAATGTGTTTCTTTAGTGGTGTTGAGGTTGTTATGCTTCATCAATGTTTAACTGTTTTCTGAAATCATGATTCAATTATAATATTTTGCCTGCAATCTGTTTACTGTTCTGATGCCACTGATTATCGCCTCAAAAATATGGATGCATTTTTTTAAGCTGCAATATCCGTTATAATCATCCATTTTTTTGTTGGATAATTCAATCTTGACGTATGTCTCAATGCCGAATTCCATAGCTATCATTTGAATATTACTTTGCTAGCAAGATGGGCATGTTTGTTATAGTTGTTTATCCGGAAATTAAAATCCCCAATTGCAATCGAAAAACTTAGTTCTTGACTTCTTGTATTTACATAGTTTGTTTGGTAATGATGTTTGATATATGTAATGAAGTTTGGTGGATTGTTCAATCATCAGGTTGCAGGTTTGACAAACAATTCTTATATAGCAGAAGCACATGAAGTGCGCCATTGTGTACAGAAATATAAGGTTCTTGGTAAATATGTGCTACAAGTTGCAAAGGTAATTTTGAAGGTTAATAGTTGCATCTCATGGTTATTTAATCACCCCACTCCCCAGCTGCTCCTTTCCTCAATCCTTTTTAAGGTATGTACTTGTACATCTTGCAGAAGAGACTTGACGGTATGTTATATGTTGGTCTTACTGAGGAGCACAGAGAATCTGCAACAATGTTTGCAAATGTGGTTGGTTCTCAGGTTATATCACAACTTAATGCACCAAACACCAGCCTGGATAGTATTGAAAATACAGGTTAGTGTGGTTTAAACACTTATTTGTTTCTCTCAAACTTTTTTCTCAAGTTCGAAGAAGGGCTGAAAATTTGTCGGGAATGGTACAGAATTTGGAACATGAAGCTAGCACTCATATTCTTGCATTCACCTGGACATGTAATATTTTCAGAATATATGGGTGGGTGTGTCAAATATCATGTTTTGAAATGATCTTTGGGTGTGTTTTGGTGTTGACATTTGCTGTCTCTGATATTGATTGTGTTGTATTTTAATTAACATATGGCATTCATGATGTACTTGTCAACAGAACAGAGTTCATTTTCAGATGCTGATCCTGATAGCAGTGAACATCAGGTAAGAAGCATCTCTTGGATGGAGGAACTTTGTTATTGAGGTTTGGATATAGAAAACATTCTTAGAACGTTTCTGATTGCGATACAGAATAGCACCTCGGACAGGGGAACAAGTGAGGCTACTTCAACTGAAAAGGGAGAAGCAGCAGAATCAACTGTAAGCCTGTTTCCTTAGCAAATATGGTGATTTTATTTTACGGACTCGCCAGATATTATCCATTTCTCATTTTATCAGCTTACTGATCTTTCTTTGATTTCAGATGACTGTTGGGAAACTCATGGACTCTTATGAAACCTGTATTTCTAATTTACGGAGCTCCCAATCAGGCCGACGCATCTCCTCTTTGAAGAGGATTCCGGTGAACTTTACAAAGGAGGTAAGCTTAACAGATTTAGTGCTAAGATAATGTCATTCCATAATTCTTTCACTATCATTATGTGGCGTGGATATCTATCCTTTCTTAACTCACTCTTTGTGTATACATTTATTACTGCTTGGGATATCTATTGCTTAATTGTGCCTCTATTTCAAGTTACTTAGGGTGTGTTTGAATGAGGAGGGTTTAGGAGAGGAAGGGACGGGAGGGCTTACTTTTCTTTTTTAAATTACAGACACTATAAAATGGTTTTTAATAAATTGAAATAACAAAATGATAATGATCATATAATACTTCAATCACACTTAATTTATTTTTAAAAAAAAAAAAACATTTTATATTGTCCGTAATTTAAAATAGAAAAGTAAACCCTCCCCTTCCTTCCCCTCATAAACCCTCAATCCAAAAACACCCTTAATCTTCGGTTTCGAATTTATAGTTCACAACCTTGGATGATAACTTCTGTATTACTAAAATTATTTCACAGGCTTTCAAATCAACTTGAACAATTTAACATGGATTTATGCTTTCATGATTCTGTTATAATAGTTTCTTCACAAGATTAAAACATATCCATGTTGAAAAAAACATTCTATTTCAGAAGATTTTGCAAGCTAATATATTTTATTATCTGAAACATGTCTATTACATATCCTTTTTTACTGGCTTTTCGGTGGTGCAGAATATCATATATGCAAATCAAATTGCATCTATACATATTGGAATATTGATGGCATGAATGATGAACATGTTTTCATTTACATAATGTTTCAAAGTCTATTATTTTGGTTTTATACGTATCTCTTAGTGATGACATTGAGTTAATGTTACTATTTAATAAGTGTTGGGTAGTTTAGTTCTATAGCCTTCTGTTAACTTGTACTTATGTGTTATCCCTTTCTAAATATTTTTTGTGATTTTACAGGCACGACTTCAAGTTCCCGAAGAGGTTCTCCAGCAGCTACGGTCTCTTAATGATCTTGACTTGGAGCTCTATGAATATGCGAGAGCCATTTTCAATAAGCAACATAAAACCTCATCGCTGATCACTGAGGTATAAATGCATTCTCTCTTTGCACAAAAATATGGTAAGATATAGATAATCTTATCCATGGCTGCAAAAGATTGGTAGTCTAAATTTTAAACGGCTTAAAACGGATAAAAAAAAATGGTCACGGTATAGAGTTAATTATCTATTATATGCATATTATTTATATAAATTTTATCTTAATGCAAATTACAAAATAACAAATTGGTGCAGAAGGTATAGTCAAAATACTAATGGGGGATTAAAAATGAAACAACTTTATCGTTAGATATTAATGAAAACCATATCTAATTGAATTTTTAAAACTTGATATATTTTAGGCTTATTCAATCACCCGGTCCCTTAACTATAATTTGTACCAATTTGGTCCCCTATGTTTTGCTCTGTTACTAGTTTTAGTCTTTTTTGTTAGTTTCTCTCAAAAAAAGGTTAACAGAAAGGACTAACACTGGTAACGGAGCAAAACATAGGGGACCAAATTGGTACATAAGTTAACGTTTTTTTTAGAGAAACTAATAGAAAAGACTAAAACTAGTAACAGAGCAAAATATAAGGGACCAAATTGATACAAATTATAGTTAGGGGAACAAATTGAGACAATCAATTAAGTTAAGGGACCGAGTAATTGAATAAGCCTATATTTTATTATGAAGTGTGTGTAGTATTTATATTCATCTGTTAACAATGAGCTAGAGACCTAGAGTTCATAGTCAAAAAAAATAAAAATGAAAGAGATATTACTCTGTAAACTTGGCTACACAACCAAAAGCGGTAACATTTAGATCTCTACTTGTTGATTCAGGCAGATACTATCATGACTTTTACTGAAATCTTCTTTCTTGAATTTTGATTACTTTACTGTGTTAAATTAAATTGCAGGAGAGATGGGATAACATATCAAGCAGTGAATATGTCATCATCCTGTGGAGGGTTCTTACATTAGCACTAACTCTCTTCTTCCTTCTTTTCTTATTCGTACAAATTGTAAATGCAAGAAGAAGAACGTCGAAGGTTAAGAAGTAAAGTAGTCGATTCATAATTTGTGGTAACTAACACGGATTTAGAGAACAAAATATATTCAGACAGAATTACATTCAGATTTGGATCGAGTGATCCATATTTCCATCACCAGTCCTATAACGCAAATTGATGTTGTTCGATGTTTTGTCCGTTGATGGCTAGGGTTTTGTGAGACGTTTCCTTTTTACTTTAATTTTCATTTTTGTTGGACAGGAGTTGTCAAGTTAATCACCATTAGAGTGAATCAGCATTTTGGTTCTCAAAATTAGTCAATTTGTTGTCCAAAGTTCATAAAATGAGAATTTAAAAATGGAGAAACTCATATTTTTCAAATAATTAAATGATATGCATTTTTATGTGAGTGTATCCAAATCTTGTGACCACACTATTTTCCACACAGATGTAGGTTGTTAATCAATTCAATTTCAACCTTTAAATTTTATTAACCATTCCTTTATTAAATTACATCTAATAATTTTCTCTCTTTTTCTACAAGCAATAAAATAATAAATACAGTGTTGAAAAGGACAGATTGATCCCATCTCTTAAATGACAAATTAAGAAAAATAGTACTAATTGTTACTATTATTATTTTTTAATTATCTTGATTTAGCAAACAAAGTTCATAAAATGACTCTCTTAACTTCGTTTGATACATTTCCTAAAAAAAAAACTTCGTTTGATACGTGATATTATCAGCTTGGTTATTCTATAATATAATATCTCTATTCAAATTTTTTAAATAGCTGCAATTTTCAAGTTGAATTTTGAATTGATAAACTCATCTAGTCTATGCATTCGAGAATAAGTTTAGAAGAGCAAAGTTTAGAAGAGCATGCATGACTCTTGGTAATTAAATTATTTTTTATTTGTTTTTGAGGTGAAGAATTTCTTAGGTCTAATCTGATTTCACAACAACTTTTCTATTTTAATTACTATATTATTGTTTAATAGTATAAGAAAATCGAGCACTACAAAAAGTGAAGTGCACAAAGCATCACAAACAATGTAAATATGCCAATTCTTTTAGAAGAACAAGAATCATGTGGAAAAAAATGTGACATACTCTTGTTATACACAAGTATTCCTTGAAAGTTCACACTCGATAGCATATAAGAAACAGATGAAGATATATACTACCTCCGTTCCTTTTTAATTGTCGCTTTTTGACATTTTACACAAACCAAGACAATCAATAATTGTTTCTACTTTTGATGCAATAAGTTATACTTTTACTATAATGACCTTATTAATTTAACATCTCATTTCATATATTTCTTTCTCTGCAATAAATAACAAAGGATAATATTGGTAAAACAACATTCAATGATGCATTGAACTTTGAAAGTGACAGTTAAATAGGAACAAAAAATTTCTCCAAAAGAGACACTTAAAAAGGAACGGAGGGAGTACTAGCTGATGTTTTAGCAGCATGTCTTATTTATCATGTATAATGGGTATTTATAAAGAATGTAAAACCCCTGCAAGTTATTTAAGCACCCTTAACATATGAAATGTTCAACTAAGACATATAAATTTTGATCAGAGAATAAATTTGGATCAGAACAGGACAACAACATGATGATGAAACTCAAAGGTGGTAAATTTTCAATTAAAGATAAAATTTCATTGTCATGTTTATATGAGGACATGTTCTTTGACAAGTTTATATCAAAGTTTAAAGACAATGCATATGCATTTTTGATGGCTTACAAGGGGCATCATCTAGAAGTGTAATGGTCTCTTGATGCTCTATTTTGCATTCTTCGTCTCAAGAAGCTTTAGGCAATTTTGGGATCACAACTTTGTTTGATCCGTGATCTATTATGTTGTGTTTTATTATGTTGTATTAATATATTTTTTAAAGGATATGTATTATTATATTGTATCATTATGTTGTGGGATTTAAGTTTAATTCATGAAAGTTTATGAAAATATTGGCATTGAAGTGTCTTACTTAGCGTAAGGATTTATTAATTTCTTTGAGAAAACTCAAAAGAACGGAGAGAACATGTTATGTATTCTACCTAATAGGTTGGGCAGATTTTCACATTGATTTCCTTCATATAAGAAGAGCGGTGACGAGAAGGAATTTATTTTAAGATGTTGTTTTGAACTTGATCATACTCCTTGTCAATTGAAACATGTTAACTGGCTAGGAAATTGTTAAACTTATATCATTCCTAACCTAAGGAGAAAAAAGTGAGTGGCACTTCCCACACCTTTTTAATATTAAAATATAATTATTTAGATATTTTTTTAGATGTTGGATTAGAATTATCGGTTGATGACATATGACTTACTCCTACCGGTCTCATATATAAACAAAGAATCGTTTTAAATTTATTAAATAACAGATATATCTGGTCTACAATAGAGATGATCCTAGACTAAATACATTAATTATTCAATGAATTTTAAAAAATAATTTTTACTTATATATGAGACTAAAGAAATACAACAACAACAACAACAACCAAGTCTTATCCACTAAGTGGAGTCGATATAACAACAAGATAGAAAACTAAAGAAATGATTTTTTTTAAAATGATTAGTTTGATAGATTTGAATGGTAAAAATTAGTAATATTTACCAAAACACGCTCATTATTTGTAGTTATTGAAGTAATTAAATGAAGTTAAATTCAATAAATTAGAGAATTTGATAAAAAAAAAAATAATAATAAATATTGAATTGATAGTTTGAAGTTACAATTATTTTAAGACAGTGGAAATATCATTTAAAAATGATTTTGAAGTGATGTGCATGATTTAATGATTTTTTTACATTATCCTTTGATGAATTGGGGTAATTTACCCCTATAAAAGAAAAATAATCTTTCTTCATCTTTATTCTTACCATTAGATATCATTTTTATCCAATATTATCAAACTTCTTCGACTACTTCATTCAATATGTGATCTTCGTTCCCTAATCGAACCGTACTCATCATTATGATAAGAGTAAATTACACTCCCCTCCCCTCAAAGATGTTTGAATTATACTCCTCTCCCCTCCTATGTTAAAATATACACTCCCCTCCCTTGAAAAGAAAAAATTATGCTCCCTTCCCCTATGTGATGCTTGAATTACATCTCACTCCCTTAATAATCAAATATGCACTACACTTTAATCTATTTTAATTTTAAAAAATATTTCAATGATATATATTAATTTTGAACCACCATTTAAGAAAAATAAATTTATTTCTTTTTAATTTAAAGGTCAATGATAATTAAATTTAAATATTTTTCTATTAATTTTATATTTTAGAGTGTAAAATAAACTTTTAAATAACCATATTTTATTGTCTTTAGTAATTTTTCACATTTTTTAATTTTATTTTAGGTTGTTT
>Ga0228711_1005775_pt1 | contig 18717 bp, 12 predicted proteins | sample MedpolnodulmetaG_2_FD_177996 | JGI IMG/M metagenome (GOLD analysis project Ga0228711, IMG submission 177996) | Root nodule microbial communities from Medicago polymorpha collected in Santa Monica, California, United States - brown nodules | ecosystem: Host-associated > Plants > Roots > Nodule...
CGAGATATGCTTCTGATGTTCAGCGCTTCTGATGTTCTTGCTTCTGATGACTAGCGCTTCTGATGTTCTTGCTTCTGATGACGTGTCTTCAGGAGCTCTTCTTCAGACTCGTTTCTTCAGACGCAGTCTTCCAGATGCTTTAAGCTTCAAATAAGTTTCTTTGCTCTTGAACTTGTTCAATCAGAATCTCTAAGATTAGTACTTTGATTATGGATCCTGCACACTTGAACAAATTGTTTAGCATATCGAATTGATTATTTTTAATACCTTGTTATTGTCAAAACTCAATAGGTGACTTGTGAAACACCCTTGTTCCAACACCCTACACGACTACGGTACTCCGTAGGAACCTTTTAGCTAAATTATCTTGTGCTAATTATTTTACTTATCTTGGAAATATTTTCCTAAACGTCTAAGTGAAAGAATGGAGGGAGAAGAAGTAAGTTGTGGTTATTTTTATTTGATTTGGAATGATTGGGTCCTTTGCCTACATACCCACAAGAAATGGGATCAAAATCAAGCAGTTCACTCTCAAAAATTGTTTTTGTGAGTTAAGTTAATTTTATAATTTTTGAAAATAGTTTTGAGAAGGAGGAAGAGGCCTCAAGGCATGAGAGAAAATAAGATGAGGTTGGTCAAATTTTAATTACAAGAAACTCAAGTCTCGATATGCATATTAAATTGATTAAACATTTGATTAAGAAAATAAAAGGAAAAAGCACTTGGACTAATTCAAAGTTTCTTTAAGAAAATATTTTTGGAGTTTTACATATTTGATTTTTTTTTTTTGGTAAAAAGATTTTTCTAAATTAAACGTAAACTAAGCAACTAAACGTAACGACGTATCGTGATAAAAAGCGAGAAATTTACAAAGGATGTTTGATCCCAAGAAAATTCTCAAGTAATTGAACCTAAAATTACTAATGGTTTGATTTTAAGAAAACAATTAAGGTCCAATAATTTACCTAATTTTGTCTCTAATTCATTTCGGTCCTCGATTATGGTTTATGGCATAATGCGGTAAACAAATTGTGGTGTCGGTGCATCTTTTACTGTATGAGTATTACATAGTCCCTAAATACATACTAAATCTCCAAGGAAAAATAAATGGCAAGAAGACATAAAAATGCATAAATTAAATTACAGCAAAACCTATTATACACACTAAAACAAAATAAAATGACAAAAATAAATATGCATGAGATGATGAACAAATATAATGCAAAATAATATAACCAAATAAAAACAATAAAATAAACAATTAATACAAAGCAAAAATACTTTTTAAAGGAAAGACAATAAAGAGAAAATAAATTTTTAAGAGGAAATGGTGTAATAATTAAAACAGTGGTGCATTTAACAAAACAGTAGAAAATATTTGGGCTTAAGCAGAAAAACGGGTCGGTTCGAAGTACTGGGCCTGGATGGGTCGAACCGGTTCAAAGAATATGGGTCATGGGTTTGGCTCAGGTAGATTAAATCTGGACCGTCCGATGAATCAGGAGGCTCAGATTTAATCAAAGAGAAATTCATCACAGCCGCAAGATTAATCAAATGGTTAAAAACACACAAAAAAATGGACATAAATACCAGAAGCACAGTGACCATCAGATTTTAGATCTGACGGCTTAAGAAAACAAGCACATATTAAAAAAACAAGAGAAACACACTGTATCTCAAAAATAGCTGAACCAACAAAAATAAAGCACTATAAATAGCTGAACCAACAAAAGAATATCACATGAAATTACAAAAATAAAGCACTATAAATAGCTGAACCAACAAAAAAACATCATAAATCAAAAACACTTCTCTCTCTTAACACAAGTTAGAGAGAGAAGCTCTCCCCTCTCTCTTAACACAGCCGATCGGAGAAGAAGGTGGGAAGAAGTTCCGACGCGACGGCCGACCGATTTCCAGCGGCGGAGCCACCGCGTCGGAAAACTTAAACCATTTTTTTTTTAAATTTTTTTTGTTAAACCTCTTCTTCTCCTTCTTTCAACACGTTATTGGCATCATTTTTAAAAAGGGGTGAAGGATTCGAGCTAGATCTAAGTTTTTAGTTTCGAAATTTTTTCATGCAAACAAACAAGATACTAACGGATCTATAAGGAAACGGTGACTACCTCTGTTTAAGAACGGAGAAAACGAGAAAGTGTGACAGAAAACTTCCAAACAACTTCGATCTAGCTTGCTTTTGGTTCGAATATGAACTTTGTGTTGTTGTAGCTTGAAAAATGTTCGCGGTTGGTTGTTGTAGGCTCGGATTCGAGCTTACTAACGTTGGTTTTGGCTCGGATTCGAGCTTGTGATTGTGTTGTTGTTACAGATCAGACTCATTTGGTATGATTTTGAGCTTGCCGGAAAATTTATGTGTTCATAGTGTTCTTGAGAAAATTCTTGGTATTTTGGTGTTTTGATCCAAAATTTTGGAGAGAGAAAAGGTGAAATGTGTTTGTTGATGTGATTGGTAACTTTTCTGATTTTTCTGACTCTGACATTCTCTGACTCGCTACAGTGCATTAATGACAGCTTTAAATATCTAGGTTTCTCTGCTGCAGGGCAAAGACCTAAATACCCCTGTAGCTGAGACTTGGGCAAGAGGAAAGCAAAGACCAATGAGAAAATGACATGTGGACTTGGACTCTCAAAGACTAATGACTAAATAAATAAATAATACAAAAAAAATGAAATGAAAGAAATTTGTCACGTGAGTGACATTTTTTTAAAAAAGGATTAAACTAAAATTTAAAACAAAACAATAAAAATGAGATAAAATAACAATAGTAAAAAAATAATATAGAACAAAAATAAAATTGTCCCTCTCGGTAACCAAATGAGGTATTTTAAAATACCTCTCTTCCGAAATTTCGTCTGAGACGACAAAACTACTCGGGTTTTAAAATACGAATACACAACTTTTAAACTGATAAAGAACGAATACGAACAAAAGTTCTAAATATCTAAAGAAAGAAACAAAATAGGATTTAAACTGCTTACGAAGCGGATAAAATATTTTAACCATCGACAATACGAATAAAAAACTTTAAATACTTCAAAAACGAATAAAAGAACGCGTAACTTATCTAAAAACAAAGCAAAGATTCTGGCTGTTTTAAAATATGGATAAAGACTTTAAAAAACGAATAAAAATTTCTAACTGGTCAAAATTTGGGGTATGACAAATGCATATCTTCTTTTGTCCATTCATTAAATAATAAATAGGTGTAGCCGAGGTTTTCGAATCATGAATCAGAAGAACTATTTTCTAACTCGTAAATCAAATCTTATCATTAATCGTAAAAATGACATTTAAAGTAAACTGATCAGGCAGAAAGAATACAAAAAGTGCATGTAGGAGGATGGGAGTGAGGACGCAAAAACAATATGTTAGGGCTGTTTATGAAACTGAATTAGGTTATTCAAAAGTTTGATAGTTTATTTTGCTCCATTTAAAGAAAACAAATGAAAATAACCCTACTGTATCTTTTCGAAACTGTCTCGTGCGTCCTAGTCCCTATCTAGGCGGAATCCGTAGTAGAATGGATTTGGATCCCCATGTGTTCTCACACACTATCTCTCATGCCCTATTGTCAATTGTTGGATTAATCCATAAAACAGATAATAAAAATAAACTTTACTATTAATCACGAAAGTAATAATTCCATTTCTTGTTTTGAAATTTTTTCTTTGGTACTACGAAAAACAATACGAAACTCTAGATACATAAAACAATACGAAACTTTAGATACATAAAACAATATAACATTTCTTTAACAAGTGATAACAAAAATTGAAAATGGAAAGTGTAACAACCCATTTTTCGCTAGAATTATTTTATTTATTTATTATGTGTGTTTATATGTGCTTGTATGTGATTATTTGTCTCTAGGTGTATTTTATTTGGGATTAGTGGATTTTGGCTTAAGAAGGAAGGGTATTGTAGTCATTTTAGACTTAGGGGTATTTTGGTCATTTGGTGAGCAAGGGTAAATTAGTCATATTGTTACAAGGGTTATTTTTAGTGTTTTAAGTGGGAATAATTATTTTTACTAAGTTACTAGTGAGATGGAGTAATTATTTAGAGACGGTAATTATTCGTTATTTTGTCAGTTTAAGTGTGTAGTGACTTTGGTGAATTAGTTGGTAAGAATATTGAGCTCATTAAGACAACTAGAAACTAAGCCCATTTGTGTAGTGACTATATAAACACTAGTCTTATGAGAAAGTTAGGTCATTACATTCATTCACTTTTTTTTACAAAACATTTTGAGATAGAATCACCGGTATCGTAATTTATGTTGTACCCAAACTGATTAAATCATATAACTTTTGTGTAGAATAAATTTCACCATTTTGTAACTAATTTTTTTTTAGAGGAAACTACTACTATTTTTTTTGAAAACTCGGTATCCGGTCTAAAACCGACTAATGCGAGGGGACCAATCCCACTGACCATTTGTGGGGGCCTCATTTAAAGCCAAATCAAAGCTGCTTTGTATGGACTTGCCCACCGAAATTGCCACTAGAGGGAATCAAACCTGAGACCTTGAGAGGAGCAAACTCCAAGATCCCAAGCAACCACTAGGCCAACCCCAAATGGGCTGAGGAAACTACTACTATAAGAGTTATTTCCTGATAATGAATGAAATTCTAGTGTAATTGTTTTAAGATGTTTTATGTGATGTTTCAACGTCAAACACACAGTAGGAGAATGTTCCGGTTAATGTTCCAACATCATGCAAATAAACAAATAAAACGCAGGAAAATAAAAGACAAGAAAGTAAAGAACACAATGAGTTTGTTGACCCAGTTCGGTGACAAACTCACCTACTCTAGGGCTACCAAGCCAGGAAGGAAATCCACTAGCGTAGTCCTTATTCTATAGCTCTCAGCAAACTCCATATTTACACTAAAGACCTAGGACCTACCCGTATTGATTTCAACCTAGGAACTCCTAGATTTGAGATCCCATCTCACTATCCTACAGTCAATCACAACCCCTGTGATTATCAGACTAAAACACACAAATGATGAAGTTACCTTCAAACAAAAACTACAACCTTGCTTAACAACTTTGGCGTAGCACACAAGAGTTTACAACTTAAGACACAGTCCTTAACATGTATCAAACTGATACAAGAAAGGCTCACAATAAAACAGGACTAAACTTGCATCAACACGATACAAGAGTAGAACACATAAACGACTCAAAACCCTAAAGCTAAACTTTTTAGAATGACGGCTTGAATACTCAATTAGGTCTTGAAGTCTTCTTTTTATACTGAAGCAACATGGGCCATTTAACCTGTTTGGGCTTCAGAAAAAAGCAGATCGTACAGCTAATATGCAAAACACGAATCAGTAACAAATAAGGAAAGTCCTAAGAAGTAGGAACATCTTTCGGAACTTCCAATAACATCCAAATATTCCCTAAAATATAATTGCTCCTTTGGGAATAAAAGTACAACTGATTATGTATAGATATGCGCGTAACTTGGTCAGTAAGATAAGGAAATATGGTTTCCTTAAATAATATAACGCGTGCGCATAAACAAGCATGAAACAAGGCACACTGAACTGTGCCAGAATGTTGGAACATCGTATCCAACATCTTATGAAGATGCTTGAACCATGTTGGAATATTGTATCCAACAACACAAACATGGATATTTGTTTTAGCAATAATGCAGCCAATACAAATACCCAACAATCTCCCCCTCTGGCGAATTTTTGGCTAAAACAAATTAAGGCTAAGTGCAAATAAATAGAGGGATACACAAAACCATTTCTTCAATCAGTATGAACACACACCTATGAAGAAAACAGTTAGTACACACATACTAAAGAGATACCTTAGATACACTTCCTCAAGTCATCACGAACACATATTCAAGAAGAAGGAGTAGCAAGACTGTATCACTAAAAGAGTTTCAGAAGTGTGCAAACACAACAAAAGAATACCTTACACAGTCTTCATTCATAGCTTGAACTAACCAAACATGAAGAAGAAAGCATCATAGTCTTAACCATCAGAGTTAAGAGATAAGAAGGTATTATATATATAAGAGACATGCAACAACGGATAAAATACGAGTATAGTCTCACAAGAGCAGAGGAAAATAAATTCCTATGCTATAGATAGGAAAACTAAATTTCCACAAAATAAAACAGAGAGAAATAAACTCTCACAAGAGCAGAGGAAAAATAAATTCCTATGCTACAATCAACAGATCAAGGATAACTAAAATCCCACATAGGTTTGGATGTTCCAACATCCTTCACCAAATCAGGCAGAAGTACTTGTCACACATATAGTAAGGGAAAAATAAATTTCCCATACTTACAGAGTACTGACAGGAAGATGTTTAACACATCATACTCCACATCCTGTCAATTAGCTTGAACAAGTTCAAGCACACATTACATTATCACTCCCCCTCAAAATAGGAAACCCATGAGTGACTACTAAACATATTCCACTACTCCCCCTGAACACATGCATATGGAAGATATTTTGAAAAACCAAAAACTCCTAATGCATAGATAAAGGAATACTTCAGGGCCTGGACAAGTAATTTTTCAGGGAATATGAATGAAACATACAGACCTTATGAGGTCGTATAGACATGTTCCAACATTCTATAGAACATCAGCAGGGAACATGTACAACCCAAAATATTGAGAACAAATTCTCATAACAGCATCAAGATGTTGCAACATCAGTGAAAACATCTACACAATCCTAAAATAATTGCAAAATAAATGCAACAACAGAAAAACAGACACATATGCAAAATAAATGTAGTATAACACAAACAGGCATGCACATATGCAAAATAAATGCAGTATAGCACAAACAGGCATATAGTTATCCCCCTTTTTAGCCACAAAATATGCCAAAAGAAAACTTCATGCAAAAATCAGAGAACCAGAGAAAATACCATAATGTCTTCATGCATAAAAAATTAACTAGAGAGTGCAGATAATTATATGGTTACAGACCAAAATAGGCACACTAGGTGCACAAAATATCCAGGGCTATGCCCACAAAAAAAATATCCAAAAAAAAATAAAATCATTCAGCAGCCTTAGAACTGCTACCAGAAGCTTCTTCTTCGTCCTCATTACCAATGCCAGCTTCATCTGCATCTTCTTCTTCACTTTCTTCTTGCTCATCCTCTGCTGCAGCATCCTCTCTCTCTAAAGAATGAATCATTAGTTCAATCTTGGCTTTTCTTTCATCCAGCATAACACAAGTGTCCCTGAGAGCAGCCACAATCTCCTGTTTTGTCATCATCCCTGCAGCAGGTACATCTTCAGATGTTCCAACAATGTCTGGATCATGATCAACACTAAACAATTTGGAGTGCAAAGTGAGAGGGGTTCCCTCTTTTCCCGGACATCACTAGCAGTTTTAATGTTAGGATGCTGATCCAGAATAATGCTACACAATAAAGTTGGAAAGGCTATAGGAAAATCTAATAGCATTAGTTTTGGCATGCTTCACAGTTTGTTCAAAAATGTAGGCACCAAAATCCATCTTAGATTTAGACCCTACAACATATATAAACTTACCTAACCCAGTGGCAATATCAGAGGAATGGATGGTAGGAACCCAGTTTACATCAACAATCCTTTTTAAAATATCATACTTCACAGAAAGTTTACCATAAGAAATCTTTTTCTTCTTGGGCCACACCTTGACCTGGTTTGTAGTGATCTCCTTACACACTTAGTTATCAGTCAGTTACCTTCAGCTTAGGAATGTCGATCTCTTCAACACCATGATATTTGTTGATAATGTTTGGAGAGAAGTTGACCCATTCTCCTCTTACAAACACCTTTTGAAACTCTCTGCTAAGGGGATCTTCACAATCATCAGAGCTGTTCACTAGAAATTCCTTTACCAACTTTTCATAGCAATCACCAAGATTGCACACTGTCTTCATGAGACCTGCTTCCTTAATAAACTCCATCACAATTTCAATTTCAGGAGCCTCCTTACCTAGCTTTCTTTCCATCGCCAGCCTCCTATGATAAATAAATCTCCACCTTTGTGCATTCTCAGGCAGATGAAATGAAACCTTGTCAATAGGCACATTTGCCACAGTCTGCACAATCTTTTTTCCAACAGACTTTCTTGAGGTAGATGGGATGATGTTCGAAACATCTTCCTCAACATCATATTCTAACTCACTAGTAGATACACCCTTCCTTTTCTTTGTCCTACCAGCAGTAGACTTTACTTTCACCTTACTCCAACCTTTCTTAGAACCTACACCAACAGTCTCTGTCTTAGTTTTGGGGGTTTCCACCTTAGAGGGAACTGCCTTTCCTTTGTTACTTCTTAGCCTATTGGCTACACTCTCAACATCTCTCTTAGCTTGTGGAATGTCATCTGAGTTAATATTCTCAACGTTCACCACATCTTCTTCATCCTTTTCAACAGACACATCTTCCACTAGATCAGACTCAACTTCAGTCTGTTCACCTTCAAGTTGTTTCTTTTCCTCATGGCAAGATTTCTCTGCAGTGTGTTTAAAAGGAACTCCCTGATCAGAACCACTCTTCTGACCAGATTCATCTTCACTAATGATATCATCATCATTACCCTGTTTCTCTTGTTGGCCCAAGGATGTTTCAACACCCGGTCCAACTTCCTTGCGTTCATCAGTCTTTTCAGGAGAAGGTTGAATAAAGTCATCCTTAGGTTTAGGATCATCAACATTCATGTTTTCTGTACTATCTATAACATCATTTAAATCCTCTAACCCTAGTTTTCTATCAGATTCATAAACAACATACTTTAGGGTTGCACTAGGGTTACCTTTTTCAACCTCAGAAGAGGCAACATCAGCAGTAATCTTGACGGTTGCTTCAGCATCAGTAATCTTGAGATCCTTCTCAGAAGCCCCAACATTGGGTTCGACTACAGTAAAGATTAATGGGTTTTCTTTTTCGTAAATGTCAGTCATACTTAAGGCAGTTTTAGTAGTTCCCTTTTTGATTTAGCAGGCTTCTTTTTCTTTGAGCCAGATTTGGTGGGGGTTTTCCCTTTAGATTTGCTGGGAGGGACCGCGGCGATTGGTTTGATAATCTTAGGAACAGAAACGCTGGTTTCTTGAAGTTCAGAGTCCATGGTTCGTTTGAGAGCAGGAGAGGAGGTTTTGCTGGACATGATGGTTTGGTGATGTTGGTGATGATTGCTGAAGATGAAGGAATAAGACGGCTGAGATGAGTGAGAGGCAAAAAGGTGAATGTTTTTGAACTTGGAGGAAGCGAAAGAGAAAGCAATGATAGGAGAGGAGTTATTGCATGTTGTTGGCAGTTTTAGGTGTGTTAGGGACAAAAAACCTAAATTAGTGTGCAATAATGAATGTCGAACCACGCGACTTGACCTTTTTAACTGCTCCATCTTCTTATGCAGATAAATTCCAAATTTACCCCTTAATTCATCACATTGCTTAAATTCCAAGTCTCTGTCAACAATATCACTTGATTGCTTCTCACAAAGCCAAGAGTATTGACTACTATTCTTACATGACCAACTATTAGAGATACTTTTCCCACTATTCACACTACCAATGTGTAGGAGATCAAGTTTTTGAGGAGTTATCCGATGTTCCAACGTTGTGTTCAACATTCCAGTTTGTTCACTAGTCTGACTTTTTCTTTGTGATACCCACAAGTAGCAATTTTCCTTAGTTTTAACACCTCTCATAAGAATTTTTCCTTTCTCATTAGTTATCAGACATTCTGAGTTTCTGAAGTTCACATTCATCCCCTATTCACATAGCTGACTTATACTAATCAAGTTAGAGGTTAGACCTCTTACCCACAGAACATTGTCAAGTTTTGGTGATACATCATTGATCAAATTTCCTATGCCTAGGATCTTACCCTTTCTCCCATTACCAAATGTGACGTAGCTGTTGATGCAAGACTTCTCAACATCAAGAAGATTTCTAAATTCAGTCATATGTCTAGAACATTCACTGTCAAAATACCATTCATCCCTAGAAATAGTTCTTAGAGAGATGTGTGCCATTAATCCTACATTGTCAGCCTTTGGTTTCCACACTTTCTTGGTGTTTATCACTTCGGGCTTCTATGTCTTTTGTAGATGTTGCTGTGGAAATCCATACAACTTTTAGCAGAAAGGTCTTATATGTCCCTTTTTCCTACATTGGTGACATATCCTAGAGAGAAATACCTTATCTACTTTAGAACTTTGATGTTCCTCAAGATGTTGCAACATTTGTTTACTATCAGTAGGATCATTTGTTCTAGTGGAAGCTACAAATTTGATATTCCTGACAGGTTTCTTCTATTTTAACATCCCATAATCTACTAATGTCTGAGCAAACGATCTGTTTTGTTGATTCTGGTTTATATGTTTAAAACTGAATCTTATCCCATTTGGTTTCCCTTTAATTTGCCCTTCCAAAATCTCATCCAGAACCTCAGTTCCAGTGGTCATCATTTTTACTTGCTTCATAACATGAATAAATTGAGAATTCAGTAGATTTACCTCATTATTGAGTTCAATTTTTTTTGCTAGATGGCCACTCCTTTCCTCCTCCAGTTGGTGGGTGATACTTTTCTGCTCCTCAAGTTGCTTGCAGATGTCAGTATTTTTGTCACTCAGTTTTTTGTAATCACTAGCTAGTTCATCATAAGCCAAATCTTCATCGCATGAATCACCATCAGAGAAGACTCTACTAGTTAAAGCAACAACCTATTTGATAGATTCTCTCTCCCCATCTCCTTCATGTTCATCATCATCTGACCAAGAAACAGTTAAGCTTTTCTTTTGTTTCTTAAGAAAAGTAGCACATTCTGTTCTAATGTGACCATATCCTTCACATTCATGACATTGTACTCCCTTGTACTGATTTCTCTTTTCATCAGGTCTATCATTATGCATATTGTTAGTTTGCAGATCAGTGTTGAATCTGATGTTCTGCCCATTTGGTCTAGGTCTCATGTTTACTTGCTTCAGAATTCTGTTAAATCGTCTCCCAAGCATGACAAGGTTCTTTGACAAGTCTTCATCACCCAGAAGATCTCCTTGCAACTAATTATTCTCAGCATTTGAAACAAAAGCAAAACCTTTGCCTTTTTTTTCAGATCTGTTGTCAACAACCAACTCAAAATTTTGAAGTGAACCTATAAGTTCATCAACCTTCATACTAGAGATGTCTTGTGCCTCTTCTATAACTGTAACCTTTATGTCAAATCTTTTAGGAAGAGATCTGAGGATTTTCCTCACAAGTTTTTCATCAGTCGATTTTTCTCCAAGTGAGTCAAAAGAGTTAGCTATATCAAGGACATTCATATAGTAGTCCTGAATGTTCTCATCCTCTTGCATTTTTAGATTCTCGAACTTGGTGGTAAGGAGTTGAAGTCTTGAACTTTTTACCTTAGAAGTGCTTTCATGAGCAGTTTTGAGAATCTCCCATGTATCCTTAGCCACTATACATTGTTTGATCAATCTGAACATGTTCTTGTCTACCCCATTGAATAATGCATTCAATGCTTTGGAATTTCCAAGAGCCAGTTCATCCTCAGCAGTGGTCCATTCTTCTTATAGTTTCAAAACAGCTGTCTTGTTTCCATCTTTGTCAACTGTCATAGGATGTTCCCAACCTTTCAGAACTGCTTTCCTGGTCTTGTTGTCAATAGATTTGAGAAATGCACTCATATATGATTTCCAATAGTCATAGTTTGAGCCATCCAACAGAGGGGCTCTACTTACAAATCCACCTTCCTTGTCCATAATGCTAGAATGAAACTACCCTGGAGCTCACCCTAAAATAGGCTGGGTGCCTACTCTGATGCCAATTGAAATTCTAGCGTACTTGTTTTAAGATGTCTTATGCGATGTTTCAACGTCAAACACACAGTAGGCGAATGTTTCGGTTAATGTTCCAACATCATGCAAATAAACAAATAAAACGCAGGAAAATAAAAGACAAGAAAGTAAAGAGCACGCTAAGTTTGTTGACCCAGTTCGGTGACAAACACACCTACTCTAGGGGCTACCAAGCAAGGAAGGAAATCCACTAGTGTAGTCCTTATTTTATAGCTCTCAGCAAACTCCTTGTTTACACTAAAGACCTAGGACCTACCCGTATTGATTTCAACCTAGGAACTCCTAGATTTGAGGTTCCATCTCACTATCCTACAGTCAAACACAACCCTTGTGATTATCAGACTAAAACACACAAATGATGAAGTTACCTTCAAACAAACAACTAAAAACTTGCTTAACAACTTTGGCGTAGCACACAAGAGTTTACAACTTAACACACAGTCCTTAACATGTATCAAACTGATACAAGAAAGGCTCACAATAAAACAGGACTAAACTTGCATCAACACGATACAAGAGTAGAACACACAAACGACTCAAAACCCTAAAGCTAAACTTTTTAGAATGACGGCTTGAATACTCAATTAGGTCTTGAAGTCTTCTTTTTATACTGAAGCAACATGGGCCATTTAACCTGTTTGGGCTTCAGAGCAAAGCAGATCGTCCAGCTAATATACAAAACACGAATCAGTAACAAATAAGGAAAGTCCTAAGAAGTAGGAACATCTTTTGGAATTTCCAATAACATCCAAATATTCCCTAAAACATAATTGCTCCTTTGGGAATAAAAGTACAACTGATTCTATACATATATGCGCGTAACTTGGTCTGCAAGATAAGGAAATATGGTTTCCTTAAATAATATAACGCGTGCACATAAACATACATGAAATAAGGCACACTGAACCGTGCCAGAATGGTAGAACATTGTATCCAACATCTTACAAAGATGTCTGAACCATGTTGGAACATTGTATCCAACAACATAAACATGAATATTTGTTTTAGCAATAATGTAGCCAATGCAAATACCCAACAATGAATAAATAAAATAACGCCCAAAATAGAATTCAATTGCAAAATCTCAATTTAATTTTTCTTAGTGACAATCTACTTAATAAAAGGAAGTTGTAATTATTCTGTAATTCTCTAAATTATTTATAGGTTTCGGTCAAACAAAATTAAATTATTAAGAGGTTTTTAAATGGGTCATGAACCTGGATGTGTTTTTTTTAGAGGATGTGTTGACAACAAGCATCAAACTTATTATAGTGGTACAGTGGTTTTTCTTATTTTCCATTTATTTTTTTACCACCTGCCTTTTTTCTTACACCATAAATCATAGAAGCTAGCTTCCTTATGTCAGAGCTTTATCATAGTCCTTTTTTTTTTTTACCTTGGTGGCAGAAGTTTCTTCCAAAACCTTGATTTTGTTTTCAAGTTCATTAATGTATTCTCTCAAGGTTAAATCTTCATCTACCACAATGTCATATTGTCTCTGTAAAGCCTGATCTACAGTACGAGGATCAATAACACCACCATCCTCAAGAATATCATTTATGACTAGAAGGTGGTCATACTGTTTCTCCATAAACATGTTGCTAGCTTCCAGCAAATCAAACTTTTTCTTTAAGTTTCCAAAAGATTTTTATTTTCTTAAGCATCATCTAGCAAGTACTTTAACAGTACCAAGTAACTCTTCATAAGTAAGTTTAGAAAGTTCCTTATCTTCATCATCAGAAGCTATTGTGGCCATCAAACCTAGATTAGCTTCTTCTTCATCTTTGTCGGATCCTGACTTCCCATCACCAGTTTCCATGAGACTTTTCTTAAGCTTGCCATTGTAGATCTCCTTTTTAGATCTCTCTTTCTTTGACTTTTTCTTCTACATCTCTAGACAGTCATAAATAAAGTGACCAGATTTCTTACAATTGAAACATTCATTCTGATCTTCTTTCTCGTTCTTGCAACCTGACCATTTTGAACCACAGATCCTACATAGAAACATTTTGTTCTTGGTCAAATACTAAAATCTGTTGGTTAAATAAGCCATTTCTTCAACATCTGAGTCATTGTCAGAACTTCCATCAAGGAGTTTCTTCTTTTGACTCAGTAGCCTGAAGAGCTTTAGCAGATTTGCCCTTAGATGTCAGAGCAATAGACTTGGATTTCTTAGCATGTTCATCTCCAACAAGCTCAATCTCATGACTTTTGAGAGAGTTTATGAGATTCTCCAAACTTAGCTTATTCAAGTCTTTTGCTACATGAATAGTTGTAACCTTTTGTCTGAACTTGACAGAAAGACTCCTAAGAATCTTCTTGACATAATCAAGTACATAATAGCTCTTGTTCAGAACCTGAAGACCACACACAAACGTTTGAGTACATGGTTTCAATATATTCATCTCCTTCATTCTAAAGAGCTCATACTGGTGTACCAATTGGTTAGCTTTAACTTCTTTAATATGTTTGTTTCCTTCATAGGTAGAGTACATAGATTCAAATATAGACTTTGCAGTAGATCTGTTCACAATCTTTGTATATTTTGAATGTGGCAGAGCATCCACAAAAATACCACGCACTCTGTGATGTTTCTAGTAGCTATTCCTCTGAGCATCAATCAAACTCTTTCTATCTAGCACAATACCATTTGTAGCAACTTCAAATTCTACACCATTTTCAATGATGTCCCACAACTGATCATCAACACCTATGATATGGATTTACATCTTACTCTTCCATCACGAAAAATGAGCAACATCTCCATTAAAAGATGGAGGTCTAATAGAATAGTTGTTCTTCTCAGAAGTGGAAGTATTTGTAATCATTGTTTACAATAAAGTTGTTCCTAGCAGCACCGTTGCATTCGTCACCATATCATGCTCCGATACCGACAGAAGGTGAGAAAAGCACAAGAAGGGGGGATTGAATTATGTTGATTTTTTGAAAAAATTTCAAGTGTTTTGCATTGGTCAAAGTCTAACAATGAGTTTGATAACAGTGGATAAAAACAAACACAAAGATAAAGAGAGAGAAAAAGATAGAGAGAAAGCAAAAACAAGCAATTATATTGGTTCCTCCTATAGTCCAGGAGTAGTCCAATCCCCTTGCACTTCCAAGGGATTTCCACTATAAAAATAACTGATTACAAATTGCTCAAGGACATAACCACGAGACTTCCAAATGTTCAAGCACACAAGCAAGAGACTTCTAATGCCCAATCACAACTGAAAGAGAATTCTAAATGTTTACAAATAAACATATTTGTTTTACACTTGATATACAATCAATGGTTTAAATAATACATAATAGAACATAGTCGAATACTTAGAATTTCCATGATACTAACTTTGATAAGAAATTCTTAATTGTTCCATGCACTTTTTGATTTGACAAAGTAAGGGCACAATAAAAATAGGAGAGTCTTGTTATTATTCTTCAAGTGCTCTGCTCCTTATATAGCCAAGGAATTGAGAGACGTTGGAGAAGAGTGCCAACGCATTAAGAGTCGTTGAGAAGCTTCAAATTAAAGACCTTGGGCCATTGCCTGATATGGATAATGTCGTTGATTAGACCTTCAAAATTCCTTTGTTGAAACTGAATTATCTGTTTATTCTCTTTGTCCTTGAAGTTCTTTGTTTGTTTGTACACATAGTCAGAAGAAGACAAACTGTACTATCAAGGTCTTAATAGAGACATCTACAAAAGAGGACAAATCTGACGTGACTTCTGGGTCCCTTAGGGTCTTCTGTTCTCTATAGTCTGGAGGTCTTCAGATTCTTATGTTCTTCAGAGTCTGATGCAGATCTTAAGTTTCTGACTGACTTCCTTTCTTCTGATCCAAGGCGTTGACTTCCGGTTGACGTTTCTTCAGATCTTTTACCATAGTCTTTTAGTTTCTCTTGTGCTTCAGATGCTCTTCATACATGTTTAAACCTTGTTAAAAATTAATCAATGGTCTTTCACACTTAAACATATATTAGCATATCTAATTGTTCTTCAATACTTTGTTATCATCAAAACTCCAGAGGAATTGTACAAACCAATTTTTTTTCTACCACATGAACACATGGTTAATTGTCTCAACTTTGTTGTAACATCTAAACGTACATAAATTTGCTTTGATTTGAGCTCACTTCTAACAGAAAGTGAGTCATTCATAATTGTCACGATGAAATATTTATGTCTTTATCACAAGAAAAAATTAATTATGTTTTATTTCGAGATTCGAAAATTTGAAGTCTGAATTTAGTCAACTTGTCGACCTTTATTTAATGTATATTTATGAGAGAGAGAAACACAAATAGAAGAGTAATGTGACCACCAATAGAGTTCATCAATAAACAATACAAATTTATTTATATCTCTTACAAAGTAACAAATATATGTAGATAAAAAAACATGGAATCTAACCATTTCGCTACATTCAATCTAAAATGATTAAATCATATTATTTAATGAAAAATCAGTTGTCCTAGTCAAGAGTCAAGTCAACAGTCAAATCCATTGATACACCACAAAAAAAGTCATAAATACACAAATTAAATATCATAAGGTATAGAGTTATAAATATATATAATATATTTTTCCTTTCCAAATTGACCAATCAGTATTGTATTTGTTGATCGAATTTAATTTTTTTTTTGGTATTTTTTTTTACACCAAATTCTTTTGGTAGTTAGTCATTTAAACCCAATTCATTATTGTTGACCAATATTTTATGGTAGTTAATTAATTAGATTCAATTTTTTGTTTAAAATACATTGTATGAGTTACCCAATTTTTCTTATTTCTTTTTTGATAAAAGTTTGCCATTTATTCAATTCTGACCTTCATACTTATCTCCTATGATATATGTTATCCTATATAAATAAGAACTATAGCTCTATGATGATAACTCATGCATATTATTAATTTCATAGCACAACTAACACATCATTTTGTTTTCGAGAACACGTGGATTTTTCACTCACAATAATTTTCAGGTACGATTAATTTTTTTCTTTCTTTCTTCCCTTTTTCTCTTGTTTTCACGCGTATTGATGAAAGTGTTTCAATTGAAATATTTCGTTTGTTGTTTGTTGACATGTCTCATGTGAGGGAACCATATTACTTGTGATAGTCTAACACAACTCACTTGATGAAATATGAATTTTACTATAAAAAAAATTAGGAACATATTTTGAACCCATATATTCATCAATTGATCAAAATGCATGTGATCATGGTAATTTGACTCCCATTTGAGATTCAGTTTGGCTGTAATGTATTTTTTCCATGTTGCTTCAAGGTTTCTTTTATTTATTGAGTTCCCAGGCTACCATTCATGATGAACTGTCTACTGAAATTGAAATAATTTTTGTAATAATCATTGACCCCTTGTAACATACTTGTATGTATTCATCAATTAATCAAAATGTAGTAGATCATAAGTACACTCTTTGGTTTGTTGCTAGGGAGGTCTTCGTGTGGGTTTTCTTAGTTCTTATGCTTCATAGCCTTATACTTGTATTGTGAGTGAGTTCTTGGGGCCATGTTTCTTGGTCTCTTGAATTTGTCTATTTTGCTTGTATTTATGCCATTATCGGGCATTTCTTGTGCTCATGATAGAAGTTTCTAGTAAATTATTTGATGATTAAGAAAAAATGATAATTTGTCTAATGTTCTTTGATTAAATTGTATTATTTTTGAAAAGGAGCATCATTTTTTGGTTTCAATAGTACCGTACCAACACTGAATTATATTTTTTTATCAAAAAAGAAACACTGAATTATATTTATGATTTGTAGAAATTTAAATTCAAAAAGTATTGGAGGAACGGTGTATCCATTATTGTAATTGAAGTTCTCAAAGAAGGGACAAGATTGAGTTGGAAGACAATGGTTACTTGGAGAGCATTGTGTCGAAATTCATCTTCATGTGTCAGCGTAAATGCTAACTCAGAAAAGGAAAAGGCCATTGAGCATGGCTAGTTGTGAGGTTTGTTTTCTTTGGCTACTTTTGATGATTTTCTTCTATATGTCACTAGTATCATATAAAATAGTTGAATGTAATAATAATAATAATAGGAGCCCTAAAAGAAATATGTATTTGGGGAAAAAAAATTTCTGCTCACATTTTTAGAAAATCACACTTGTTTTCTTTTTGTGATGTCTAATTTCTCTTAAAGCAGATATATTTCGATTATATTAACAAGAGTGAGTCTTTTATTGTTGGCGCTTTTTTATTAGTTACATTTCATTTGGTAATGTTCGTTCTTGCGCTTTAGAATAACATTTAACTTTAATTGTCAATTAATTCTTAATATTATACTCCCCCAGCCCATAAAGGGACCAAGACGCAAAAGCTAGGTTTGAAAAGGCCCAATAGGGTTATTTTAATTTGTCTTCTTTTAATGGAGCAAAATCCACTATCAAACTTTTGAATAACCAAATTTTATCATATCCACAAACATCTCTAGCATATCATTTTTGGTCCTCATTTCTATCCTTCTACATTGTCTTTCATTCTTTCTGCCTGGTCAGTGTTTCTATGTCTCTTCTATGTTATTATATGTTTATGGTCCGCTTGTCTTATTTGAAGTCAGCCCCACTTGCATCTCTTTCACTTGATTTGTTGTGTTATTGATACACTCATTGATTTATCATTTCAATCATGAACTATTTTAAAACTCATATACCATATATCAAATTATAAGTTTTTTCTAAGAGTTTTTTTTTTTTTCATCAAATGCCGTTTTTACGATTCATAATAGGACTTTAATTACTGGATGGAAAATAGTTTTTCTGATTCATGATTCGAAAACTTCAGCGATGCCAAATTATTATTTCATGAATGTA
>Ga0228711_1005776_pt1 | contig 18716 bp, 15 predicted proteins | sample MedpolnodulmetaG_2_FD_177996 | JGI IMG/M metagenome (GOLD analysis project Ga0228711, IMG submission 177996) | Root nodule microbial communities from Medicago polymorpha collected in Santa Monica, California, United States - brown nodules | ecosystem: Host-associated > Plants > Roots > Nodule...
TCAAATCAGAAAGGGGGAAAATGATGGGGTGCAAAATCGCTCGTTTAAAAACATAGGGTGCAAAATCGCACAATTGACAAAAGATAGGGGTGAAAAGTGCAATTAAGCGAAGAAACTATATTCAACAGGTTATTTGCGAGATAGATTCTCTAGAAGTCCTCCATCTTCTTTAACATCCAGACCACTCGCATATGTATGCATACATTTCTTTGTTAGTGAAGATCTTTGGTTTAAAAGAGCATATTCCTAACATTTCTTTCCAACATGTGTCTAGAGAGGGAAATTGTTGCGCGAATTTTTTTGGCAAACTCAATCGTTCTTTAAGGTTAGGTGTGACATATTAGCAGACTCCTCCTTCAGAGTTGGAGTTGGTGTTGAAACTTGATGCTCCATGCTGAGCCTATTTGCAATTTTTTTTCCTTTTTCATTTTGACAAATGCTAACTTGTGCCCTCAAAGACGAGTTAAGATCCTCTCCATTCTGTCATTCTCTATTTCTTCCATTTGAAGAGACAAAGACACATAAAATCTTGAAAAAAGTAAAATATAATTAATGATGGTTGGACCCACTTAGTGGTAGGATTCACCATTTATTTTTTGTGTTTATCTCTCTCTAAATTGCAAACTTCATTTATTTTACCAAATGGAGATGATCTTAACCCCTTAAAGACACATCTTAAAAAAGTCAATATACTCCCTCTGTTTCTAATTACAAGCAAAATAGATTTTTTAAGTTCATTCAATTATGAATTACATACATTGTTAAATTGAATCTAAAAAGTCAATTTTGATTATAATTAGAAACAAAAGGAGAAGAAATTTATGTATAAAAAAATCATACATTCAACTTTTAAAAGTTAAAATATTACCATGTGTTTCCAATATAAAGTTACTCTTTTTAACATGATCATTTAAAAAAAAACACATTCAGAATCAAAATGATTATACATCGGTCTAGTTCCGATGACTTTGGTTTTTTCGAGGTCGTCTTGTCATCTCTTTATGCAGAGTGGTGTCAAGATTCGGTACCTCGCTTGCACTTACCCACCACTGGGATTGAAATTGGGAAACGTTGAAGATAAAGCTGCGTAAGATTGAACTCAAGCAATTTGTAATGCATGCAAATGGTGGTTGGTTACTTCTTCTTCTTTTCATTTACCAGCTTTCCTAATTGCATTATTTTCTTTCTTCCTTCCTAAAATGCACATTTTATATATTAATTAATTAGGTTTTAATCATACATGCTAACCTATTTTCAATGTAGAACCGGATGGAATATTATATTATACTTAAATGTGAGTTGGAAATCTCACATTGTTTAGAAAAGTAAAGGTCGAACAACATATTAGTGATTAGATCCGTGAAACTCACAAACTGCACATTTCTTATTTGGTTTGTTTGAAAAAATTGGTTTCATTTCATTATAGATAGATAAGATAAGAGTACACTATGAGGCAGTGATGTTGTTTTCACCTTTTATAGTTCACACAATTGGTTGAAGCATCTTAGTATTGGCAAGGTGTTTCAGTATCTGTATGAAAATATCATTTTTTTTGTGGTTTATTCTACAGATATTGCTAATGCAGCCATGTTGATTGATGCTCTTTTCTTCGCCCTATTGTTTGAGAAAATAAAAGGTGAATCTGAGCCTTACACACTCATTTGTCATTAGTTTAAGTATGAGGCTCCACACTCAGAGAGTTAAGGTTGTTTTGAGAGCTGTTGCCCCTCTGTGTTGTTGTGGTAGCCGATGATTCGTCTCAGTCAAATTTATAAACAGCTCTCAACACATTTATACTATTACCTCCTCTGTTCCTCATCATAATCTTCTTTTTCTTTTTCTTTTTCTTCTTAATAAACAACAATGGAAATGGAATGAATAATTCTTCTTTTTCTTCTTCTTCTTCTCCTTGGATAGCAAGGCAGTGATGATGTTTTCAGTAACTGAATCAGATATTGGGCGAAGAGATGTTTCATGGCGAGGTGGTTTTGTGTCTGTGTGAAGTTACACTTTGCATAAATGTTTGACGCAGCCTTTGGGAAACTCTTCTCTCTTCTGTCTGACAAAAGCCGAATCTGAGCCTTCATTTGTTCTGCCCCATCTCAATTTGTGTTTGGGAAGAGATATGATATTTGTACAACATTTTTGGAAAATTGCTTTTCTGACTTCATTCATTGCTCACATGCTCCTGTTTTAAACGATCAGAAGTTACGAACCGATCCCATCGGAAGATAACTTCCGTTGCGATAACTAGGCTCCTCTTCTTCGTTTTTTATAACAAGGCAATGTTTGTTCACTTCTTTTTTTCTTCTTCTTATTCTTCTCAAGGCTGTGATGATATTTTTAGCAATTGAATCAGACAGTGGGTGAAGACATGTTTCATGGCGAGGCGATTCTGCGTCTTTGTGAAATTACACTTGTTGTACTTTGCAAGGATGTTGTTGTTGACGCAGCCATTAGGAACCTCTTTGCTCTTTTGTTTGAGAAAAGGCAAATCTGAGCCTTCTTTTGTACAGCCCATTTCAAATTGTGTTTGGGCCGGGATCCCTCTTTTATATGAAACAATGTTGCTGAGCGCTCCATCTTATACATGAATGGACATGATAATGTCGTCTGGCTGCTATTATGGTTGCATTGCAACAGGGGGGAGCGATCCTTGAATTAACAAAGTTTTTTAACCTTTCAAAACAAGTTGTGCTATATTTATAGAATCCTTGTATTTGCAAAGCGTTGTATGCAAACCGTTTCAAATTCAAATGCTAGCAACTGTGTTTCAATTGACTGACCCACACCTCTGCACCAGTTTTCATCACAGTACATGTTTAGTTGTTTTCATTTGAAAGTCTTTTTTGAATCATGATTTCGTTTGAAGTGATGTTGTTTATTGTTTCATTTTTCTAAAATTTGAAATTTATATAGATATGTTTGTCCATGGTGGAAAGAGAAAGACCAAGAAAGAATGTGCGCTTAACTCCTGTGGAAACTATAACAAAGCGAGCCTTGGACATCAATCAATATATTTTTATTTATATGTAAATATTTAAATAGAGAACTAGAGGGATTGGAACTATCCTATCTCAAATGGTTTTAATATGAACACAATATTTGCATTCCAGAGAAAAAACACTTTTTATTCAAAACTAAGAAGGAAAAAAAAGGAAATAAATAACACAAAGTGTGTTATCTCTCCTTGTACTGTTTTCATCTCAATAACCTTTCACCATACCCACTCAGCCACTCACTCACAATACTCAATGAAACCTAATAAACTTCTCTTCCCCCTAGACCTACCATTTCCCCACTGGAAGCAAGTGTAAGTGTACAAATCTATTTTGCTTATATTGGGATTTGGGAGGGTAACATTGAAGAGAAATCTGCGGAATATTGAACTCGAGCATGCATCACTGTCACATCACTTTCAACAAGGCTTTGGTGCTCTACCATCTCGAATCGCTAACGGTGGTCAGTATTTTATATCTTCACATACTTTTCATTTTGTTCTTTTGTTTTGCTAACTGCATTCTTTTCTTTGTTCACAAAATGCAGATGAAGACACAATGGGGCAGCGATGTTGCTTTCAGCTTTTAGATCAGACAATATGTTGAAGAGTTTTAGTATTGGCAAGGTATTTAAGTATGCAACCATGTTGAGATTCTTTTTGTATGCCTGTTGTTTGAGAAAAGGTGATTCTGAGCCTTCTTTGAAACCCATAATTAAGGTTTTTTTAACTCATTAGTTGTTAGTTTAAGTGTGAAGCTACTCCACACTCGGAGAAATAAGGTTGTTTTAAGAGTTGTTGCTTTTCTGTGTTGTTGTGGTTGCCGATGATCCGTCTCAATGAAATTTACAAACAACTTCAACATATACATTCTATTACTTCTGCTATGCAATAGTGCTATAGCGCCACTATAGCTGCTATTTGACAATATTTTGTACTGAATAGCGTATCTCAGAATAATAGTGGTTTGTTCAAATTCCTCTCCGTTATAGCGCTATAGCGCCACTATAGCTGCTATTTAACAACACAGATATTAACCTCTTCTTTTTCTTCTTCTTTTTAAATAACAAAGCAATGTTAACCCCTTCATTTTCTTCTTCTTCTTCTTCTTCTTCTTTGGTAACAAGGCAATGATGATGTTTTCAGCAATTGAATCAAACATTGGGTGAAGAGTTGTTTCATGGCGAGGTGGTTCTGTTTCTGTGGAAGTCACACTTGTGGCGCTTTGCAGAGATGCCCGACGCAGCCTTTGGAAACCTCTTCTCTCTTCTGTCTGAGAAAAGGCGAATCTGAGCCCTCTTTTGTTCAACCCTATCTCAAATCGTGTTTATTTGAGGCCTTCTTTTGCCAAACACAATTTCTTCCTTGTATAAAAAATACACATAAATTATTAGTACACTGAAGCTGAAGCTGAAGCAAGGTCAGCAAACTATAGAATCTGTGACATAGTTCAGAAAACTATAGGTGAACTAGACACACTATTATTTGACCTTCGGTTGAGAAAATGGCCAAGAAAATTGTTAGGATTCTCAAGGCAAGGCAAGGCAATACTATGAATGGACGTGATAACTTTGCCTGGCTGCTATTTTGGTTGCAACAGGGAAGCGATCAAAGGAATGGAAGTTTTTATTTAGACTTCCTATACAAGGGAAAGAGACAGGATCACAAGCAACCAACTTAAAACAGAAACACAGCCTAACTAAACAAATAACTAACATATTAACCAACTACTCTAACAACCCATAACTTCGTTAACTAATCTAATTTTTGGGTTCCTAACAGGTTAGCAGTTTATTTTTTCTCTTACTTTTCATTTTACAGTGTTTTGTTTGTCTAACTGCATTTTTTTTTTTGCTTATAAATGCAGATGAGTTGGAGGTTTTGGATCTTAAAATCGTTTCAAAGGTATTTTTAACATGTTTCGTGTGTTTTATATATTAGGTTATCTCTATTGAATACTCTGTTATAACATTTTTTAATCCTCATATATGACTTGCACATTCTTTGGGTGATATATTGTTATAGGAATAAGTTTTCAAACAATAGGTTGTAGAGCCTAAGTAATGGCAAGGTGTTACAGTATTGGTTTGAAAATACCATCGTCATTCATTCTACATATACTGATAACGCAGCCATGGTGAGGCTCTTCTCCTCTGCCTATTGTTTGAGAAAAAGGTGAATCTGAGCCTTCCTTGGATTCCCTGCAATTAGGGTTTACAATTGTTAGTTAAGTGTGAGGCTTCATCCTCAGAGAGATAAGGTTGCCTTGAGAGCTGTCACTCCTCTGAGTTGATGTGCAAGCTGATGATCCTTCTTAGTGAAATTCGCAAAAAACTCCATGCATACATACACACACACACACACACACACACACACACATACTCTGTTTCTGTTTCTGTTCCATACAAAAGCTTCTTTTCCCTCTTCTTCCTCTTAGATGACAAGGCAGTGATGATGATTTCAGCAATTGAATCAGACATTTTATGAAGAGTTGTTTTCTGGTTAGGTAACTCTGTATGTGTGTGAAGTTACCCTTGGGTCATTTGGACAGATTCTGTTGATGCAGCCTTTGCAAACCTCTTCTCTTTTGTTAAACCCTAACTCCATTTGTTTTGGGGATTTTTTTCCCTCTTTCCGTCTTTCGTCTGTCTTGTTGAATTTTGTTGTTTCCCACATAAAGTCAAGTTACATGTTGGAAGCATACGACTATGGGACACATCACTATTTTTTGTGAAACAGATATCTATATTTCTTGGTTTCATGTGAAGTGGTGTCCTAAAGAAATTTCTATGAATATAGTTATTGTATTCAAGCTATTGTTTCATTCTTGAAATTTATTGGGTGAAAGATGCGGCTGTCATAAGATTTTCTCCAATATGGACAATTCTCCGGGCTCCCCTCATTCACCAACAAACTGCACATTTCTTATTTGGTTTTGTTTGAAAAAATTGGTTTCATCACAATGAGGCAGTGATGTTGTTTTCAGCTTTTATAGATCACACAATTGGTTGAAGAGACTTAATATTGGCTAGGTGTTTTTAGCTTCTGTTTGAAAAATACCATTTTTTTGTGGTTTATTCTACAGATATTGCTAATGCAACCATGTTGATGCTCTTTTCTTCGGCCTATTATTTGAGAAAAAAAGGTGAATCTGAGCCTCACACACTCATTAGTCGTTAGTTTAAGTATGAGGCTCCACTCTCACAGAGTTAAGATTGTTTTGAGAGCTGTTGCCTCTGTGTTATTGTGGTTGCCAATGATTCGTCTTGGTGAAATTTGTTAACAGCTCTCAACACATTTATACTATTACTCCCTCTGTTCCTCAGCATAATCATCTTTTTTTTTCTTTCTTTTTCTTCTTAAGAAACAACAATGGAATGAATAATTCTTCTTTTACTTCTTCTTCTCCTTAGATAGCAAGGCAGTGATGATGTTTTCAGTAACTGAATCAGACATTGGGCGAAGAGATGTTTCATGGCGAGGTGGTTTTGTGTCTGTGTGAAGTTACACTTTGCACAAATGTTTGACGCAGCCTTTGGGAAACTCTTCTCTCTTCTGTCTGACAAAAGCAGAATCTGAGCCTTCATTTGTTCTGCCCCATCTAATTTGTGTTTGGGAAGAGATATGATATTTGTACAACCATTTTGGAAAATTGCTGTTCACACATCTTTCATTACTCACAAGCTCCTGTTTTAAACGATCAGAAGTTACGAACCGATCCCATCGGAAGATAACTTTCGTTGCGATAACAAGGCTCCTCTTCTTCGTTTTTTTAACAAGGCAATGTTTGTTCATTTCTTTTTCTTCTTCTTATTCTTCTCAAGGCTATGATGATATTCTTAGCAATTGAATCAGACAATGGGTGAAGACATGTTTCATGGCGAGGCGATCCTGTGTCTCTGTGAAATTACACTTGTTGTACTTTGCACGGATGTCGTTGTTGACGCAGCCATTAGGAATCTCTTTGCTCTTTTGTTTGAGAAAAGGCAAATCTGAGCCTTCTTTTGTTCAGCCCATTTCAAATTGGGTTTGGGCCAGGATGCCTCTTTTATACGAAACAATGTTGCAGAGTGCTCCATGTTATACATGAATGGACATGATAATGTTGTCTGGCTGCTACTATGACTGCATTGCAACAGGGAAGCGATCATTGAATTAACAAAGTCTTTTAACCTTTCAGACCAAGTTGTGCTGTATTTATAGAATCCTTCTATTTGCAAAGCTTTGTATGCAAACCGTTTCAAATTCAAATGCTGCACACATGATAGCAACTGTTTTCAACACAGTAAATGTTTAGTTTTTTTTTCATTTGAAGTCTTTTTTGAATCATTATTTCATTTGAAGTGATGTTGTTTATTGTTTCATTTTTTAAAATTTGAAATTTATATAGATATGTTTGTTCATGGTGGAAAGAGAAAGACCAAGAAGGGATGTGCACTTGACTCCTGTGGAAACTATAACAAAGCGAGCCTTGGACATCAATCAATATATTTTTATTTATATGTAAGTATTTAAATAGAGAACTAGAGGGATTGGAACTATCCTATCTCAAATGGTTTTGATATGAACACAATATTTGCATTCCAAAGAAAAAACACTTTTTATTCAAAACTAGGAAGGAAAAAAAAGGAAATAAATAACACAGTGTGTTATCTTTCCTTGTACTATTTTCATCTCGATAAACTTTCACCATACCCCTCAGCCACTCATTCACAATACTCAATGAAACCTAATAAACTTCTCTTCCCCCTAGACCTACCATTTCCCCACTCGAAGCAAGTGTAAGTATACAAATCTATTTTGCTTATATTGGGATTTGGGATAGGGTAACTTTGAAGAGAAAGCTGCGGAAGATTGAACTTGAGCATGTATCACTGTCACATCACTTTCAACGAGGCTTTAGTGCTCTACCATCTCAAATCGCAAATGGTGGTTAGTATTTTATATCTTCACTTTTCTTTGTTCACAAAATGCAGATGAATTCCACGGTTTCAATCTTAAATGCAAAGGTATTTTCAACGAGCTTCATGTGTTTTATACCCCCTTCAGTATGAACTATGAGAAAGTTTAGCAAATAAGAATTGATGCAGTTGGTCTAAACTTTATCTTAGGGTTGTTTGAGAGGGGTTTTTGGAGGGAAGGGCTTTGAAGGGACAAATTTATATTTGAATATATATTTGATTTGATATTTTAAAAAGTTCAAAGAACAACATGATAAATGATCATATAATACTTCAATAACACGTAATTGATTTTAAAAAAACATTTTATAATGTCCGTAATTTATAAAATAGAAAAGTATGCCCTCCCCTCCAAAATCTTCTATCAAAACATGCCCTTATACTATACTTAGGACCAGACAGAGTATTAGGTTAAAGCAGTGACTTACACATTTCCTCTGAGATATTATTGATTTGTATGAAATTAGTTTCTTGATAGAAGACACAATGGGGCAGTGATGTTGCTTTCAGCTTTTAGATCAGACAGTAGGTTGAAGAGTCTTAGTATTGGCAAGGTATTTAAGTATGCAACCATGTTGAGATTCTTTTCTTATGCCTATTGTTTGAGAAAAGTTGATTCTGAGCCTTCCTTTGAAACCCAGAATTAAGGTGTTTTTATCTCATTAGTCGTTAGTTTAAGTGTGGGGCTCCTCCACACTCAGAGAAATAAGGTTGTTTTGAGAGTTGTTGCCTTTCTGTGTTGTTGTGGTTGCCAATGATCCGTCTCAGTGAAATTTACAAACAACTATCAACACATACATTCTATTACTTTCGCTAGTCAATAGTGCTATAGCTCCACTATAGCTGCTATTTGACAATATTTTGTACTGAATAGCGTATATCAGAATAATAGCGGTTTGTTCAAATTCCTCTACGTTATAGTGCTATAGCGCCACTATAGCTGCTATTTAACAACACGTATATTAACCTCTTCTTTTTCTTCTTCTTTTTAGATAACAAAGCAATGTTAACCCCTTCATTTTCTTCTTCTTCTTCTTCTTTGGTAACAAGGCAGTGATGATGTTTTCAGCAATTGAATCAAACATTGGGTGAAGAGTTGTTTCATGGTGAGGTGGTTCTGTGTCTGTGTAGTTACACTTGTCGTGCTTTGCACAGATGCCCGACGCAGCCTTTGGAACCTCTTCTCTCTTCTGTCTGAGAAAAGGCGAATCTGAGCCCTCTTTTGTTCAACCCTATCTCAAATCGTGTTTATTTGAGGCCTTCTTTTGCCAAACACAATTTCTTCCTTGCATAAAAAATACACATGAATTATTAGTACACTAAGCAAGGTCAGCAAATTATAGAATCTGTGACATAGTTCAGAAACATCAGTGCTAGGTGAACTAGACACGCTATTATTTAACCTTCGGTTGAGAAAATGGCCCAGAAAATTGTTAGGATTCTCAAGGCAAGGCAAGACAACATTGCTGAGTGTTCCATCTTATATATGAATGGACATGATAACTTTGCCTGGCTGCTATTATGGTTGCAACAGGGAAGCGATCAAAGGAATGGAAGTTTTTATTTAGACTTCCTATACAAGGGAAAGAGACAGGATCACAAGCAACCAACTTAAAACAGAAACACAGCCTAACTAAACAAATAACTAACATATTAACCAACTACTCTAACAACCCATAACTACGTTAACTAATCTAATTTTTGGGTTCCTAACAGGTTAGTTGTTTATTTTCTTCTCTTACTTTTCATTTGCAGTGTTTTGTTTGTCTAACTGCATTTTTTTTGCTTATAAATGCAGATGAGTTGGAGGTTTTTGATCTTAAAATCGTTTCAAAGGTAATTTTAATATGTTTCATGTGTTTTATATATCAGGTTATCTCTATTGAATACTCTGTTATAGCATTTTTTAAACCTCATATATGAGTTGCACATTTTTTGGGTGATACATTGTTATAGGAATAAGTTGCTCGGTAGAGGATATAAAGAGGCTATGATGTTGTTTTCAGCCTTTAGATCAAACAACAGGTTGAGAGCCTAAGTACTGGCAAGGTGTTACAGTATTGGTTTGAAAATACCATTGTGATTCATTCTAAATATACTGATAACGCAGCCATGGTGAGGCTCTTCTCTTCTGCTTATTGTTTGCGAAAAAGGTGAATCTGAGCCTTCCTCGGAATCCCTGAAATTAGGGTTTACAATCGTTAGTTAAGTGAGGCTTCATCCTCAGAGAGATAAGGTTGCCTTGAGAGCTGTCACCCCTCTGAGTTGATGTGCAAGCTGATGATCCTTCTCAGTGAAATTCGCAAAAAGCTCTCCATGCATGCATACATACACACACATACTCTGTTTCTGTTCCAATTCCATACATACTCTGTTTCTGTTTCTGTTCAATATATAAGCTTCTTTTCTTCTTCTTCCTCTTAGATAACAAGGCAGTGATGATGATTTAAGCAATTGAATCAGACATTGTGTGAAGAGTTGTTTTCTGGCGAGGTAACTCTTTCTGTGTGTGATATTACCCTTGCGGTCATTTGCACAGATTCTGTTGATGCAGCCGTTGCAAACCTCTTCTATTTTTTGTCTGATAAAAGGCGAATCTGAGCCTCCTTTTGTTAAACCCCAACTCCATTTGTTTTGGGGATTTTTTTTTCTTCCTCTTTCCATCTTTCGTCTGTCTTGTTGAATTTTGTTGTTTCCCACATAAAGTCAAGTTACATGTTGGAAGCATACGACTATGGGACACATCACTATTTTATTTGAAACAGACATCTACACTTCTTGATTTCATGTGAAGTGGTGTCCTAAAGAAATTTCTATGAATATAGTTATTGTATTCAAGCTATTGTTTCATTCTTGAAATTTATTTAGACATGCTTGTCCATGGTGGAAAGAGACTGAGAGCACACCATTACTAATGCTGTACTCATGATAGTGTTAGTATTTAGTATGCGTTTCACTTGACCCTCATCATCAATTTGTGTGGGACATATTTGTACACACTAATTGGTTTCATGTGAAGTGAGGTCCAAAAAGAATTTCTATGATTATAGATTATTATACTCGACTATTGTTTCATTCTTGAAATCTGTTTAGATATGCTTGGCCATGGTGGAAAGGGAATGACTCAGAAGTAACAGTTACTTAACTCCTGAGAAAACTCTACTACTGCAAGCTTTGGACATCAATCCATTTTTTTATATATAAAATAACAGAGAACTAGGAGAAGGTTTGGTACTCTTCTATCTCAAATGGTTAGTATTTAAACCTTATATGTTTCTTTTCATTGTGTTGTTATGTTTGAAGTGTATTTTTTTTCTTTTTTGTTAGATGCAGATGAATAGGTGGTTTGATATGTTGAAATGGTTTCAGGAGAAGCATGCCACTCCTGTTTTAATAAATTCTAAGGTATTTTTATCACGCAATGTGTGTTTTATTTATGTATCAGGTTGTCTCTTAGACTATCAAATTTTCTATTTCTGCATGTGTTAAGCTTCTCTGTGACTCACACATTTCTTCTATGATATGATTTTTTTGAATTACGTTTCTTGATAGAGTACACAAGGAGGCAGTGATGTTGTTTTCACTTTTAAATTAGACAATAGGTTGTCTTGAGTGAGAAAAGGTGAATCTGAGCCTTTGTCTGAAACCCTGCAATTAGGGTTTCACCCCTTAATATTCGTTAGTTCAAGTATGAGGCTCCACACTCAGAGATAAGCTCTTCACACATCAACAACCAACTACATGGATCAAATTATGCCATAATGTTCTATCATAAACCAGATTTCAATCCACACACACACACATATATATATATATATATTTCGTCTCAATTATGCACTTCATTTTCTTCTTCTTCTTCTATCTCCTTCTCTTGAACAACATGGCAGTGATGCTTTCAGTGAATAGCTATTTCAAGGCATGGTGACTCCGTGTGTGTGTGTGAAATTACCTTGTGGTCCTTTGCACAGATGCTGTTGCGCAGCCTTTGCAAACTTCTCTCATTTGTCTGAGAAAAGATGAATCTGAGCCTGATCAACCCAAACTCAAATTGTTTGGGTCCCTTTTTTTTGGCTTGGTTTAATTTGTTTCCCACCAAGTCAAATTTAATTATGGAAGCATAGCAAGATTAACTTTACACAAAAAACATTTTTTTTATGCAGTTTGTATAATATTTTTCCTTGACTGCTTTTGAATCATGACTGCAAGATAATTTGCACATATAGTGGTGTTTTTATTCAGTTTTTGCGCTTGTTTATTTTTTTGATATTTTTTGCATGATGCATTTGGAATTGTATGCTGATATATTACTTATTGTGGGACTTCATTTTATTTTCCATATCCCTTCCATTGAAGACTGTCCCTTTTAAGCATCAAAACCTTCACAATTTTCCTTACCAGAATTAAAGGATGAATTAAAAAATGAGTAAATGTCTCATGGATCATGCTATTTTGCGTGGATTGTTTCGTAATATCTGAGAAATGTTCAAATATTGGAGGAACTGCCTCCTATTTAAAGCTGAAGGTGGAACTAGATCCTAGTATTCTATGCCACCTATTTTTTGGTCTAATAGGCAACATTTCTGTTTAAGTATCAAGAAGTCCTACTTGTGTGACATTGAATACAAGGTTCTGGTTCCACCTTCAGCATCAAATGGGAGTTAACTTAATATTTGGTCAAACACAAATTCTTCTATTAAAAACACACGAGTTGGTACACTTCACTCAACTGAGAAACTCCATTATTTGTTCTCTCAGTTGAGAATTTGTTAGCATTCCAAAGGCAAGAAAACATTGTTGAGCACTCCATATGAACGGGCAAAGTTTTCTAAAGTCTATAAAGGCGCAACAGGGAAAAAATCATTGAAATAACAAAAATTGACATGAGCAGTGGTGTTAAAAACCTAAATGCTTGGCATGGGCATGCAATCTAATGCTGTTAAATAGAGGCTATATCGGCGCTTTAGCATAGCATAATTTGAACAAATCGCTATTTGCTTTGTGGTACACATACGTTATACAAAGTTTATAAAATAGCGGCTATAGCAGTACTACAACACTGTTGCACAGCAAAATTTGAACAAACCACTATTTTCCATGATATGTGATTGCCAACATTGTGGCATCTGGCTAGAAATATTTTATCTTGTTTACTGAAATGATATTGTTTGGATTCTTACAGTTAGTCTGGGAAGAACTTGGAGGAGAGACTGATTTGGGAAACGGGTGCAGGTAAAATAATTATACTAAGTTGTAGCAATGTTAGTAAGTATGATTGTTTGGTGTATATACGAGGCCTTCACGCGGTTCTTCAAAAGAGAAGAAAAAAATGAGGCCTTCACATCTTTCACATATCTTTATGCTGTTTTAAGAGATGCAATATGTGTTTACCATATGGTCCTCTGATTTTAATTTTTTGGCCTTCATGGACTATATTTTCCCTTCCACCATTTTTAAATAGTTTTTTATGTTTGATGGTATTGCAGAATTATATGGACTAATTTGAGAAACAAAAACCATATGGTTGTTTCATTTATGTGTTAGGGTGTGTTTGGAAGGAGGGTTTGGGAGGGGAGGGCTTACTTTTCGTTTTTAAATTACGCACACTATGAAATATTTTTTTTTAAAATTAAAATAATAACATGATAAACGATCATATAATACTTCAATCACACTAAATTTATTTTAGAAAAACATGTTATATAGTCCATAATTTAAAAAAGAAAAGTAAACCCTCCCTTCCCTTCCCCTCCTAAACCCTCAATCCAAACACACGTTAGAGTTTCCTTCTACAATTGGCGAAAACATTTCTAACATGAATCCAATTCTCACACTCTTACAGGGAGAATGATAAGAAAGTCCTTACTGGGATAGGTGAAGGATATGTGCCTGAGCATATGGATGTAGCATTGTAAGCAGTCAATTGCAATCGAATCTTCTGATTATGCAATCAGAGGTTAGAAACTATTCTCAAACTCCATTGAAAAATAAAGGTGGCTTTTTTTTAGATAGACTGCTTTAGCCTCGTTTCATTGAGTCTTGATTTTAGGTGAACAATAGTTATTCACATAAAACTTTATGACCGTGAATGTGATTTTTAAAGCTTGCTACCGTGAATTTCTTTGGTATGTAATTGAGCAACCTTTGTTTTCAAAGAATTGCAAGTTTTTACAAGGCTTGTCGACTTCATACTCTGTTTCTAGAGGGGGTGACATTAGAACTGGAATTTTGAACTTTATAAACTCATTATACATTGTCGTGGGTATGTTTTTTGCTTAAAAGAAATGAGACTAATACTTGCTTTGCTTTTGCAATCTAGGAAAGATGGTGTTTGGACTGGTGACCTATACTCTGGATATTCACTGCCAATGGAAGATCCCAAAGAAGAAACAAATGTGGATCTTGGAGGAACTTGGAAATAGTTTATAAAAGAGCAATGCTATTCCAAGCGAATAATTCCATTGTGAAATTCCACGAAGCTGACGTGTTGCTTTTAAAAGGCAAGCAACGTGTCCCCACTTCCTTATTTACCGGAAAATATCAATGCAGTATGTGATAACAACCAATCAACTGAGTTCGCAATCCATTCGCGATACCAACTCTCGCGAGATTTAGCATTAGACATAAAAAGAAATGTGAATAAATCTACTTTTTGTGGTGGCGAAATTCTCGCACAACTTGACTGTAAGGAAGCTTGTATGCATGTGAAGCATTAACCGAATGTTGTTTGATTGCTATACAAGTCTTTCTTTGAATTGTAGATGTGATGTTCTTTGTGAATGCTTGTCCGTGAACGCCAGAACATGTTTTCTTAAAATTTGTGTTGTTTTTACTTGATAACTAAGAGGTTCCAAACAAACAATTGTATGTATCTTCAGGAAACGATAAAATGTAAAAACTATTTTCAGATTAACATTAAAATAGTGATATATAATGCCAAGGAGAAGCTATAACTAGAAGCGATAAGTAGAACTCCTATGTTTCTGCTTCAGTTCACGTACTTTATGATCTAAAATACTGAAAAAACTTAAGATTTAATGTTGGAGCAGGTCTTGGACCGGAGCATGTTCCAATTGTTTTTTTAAGGGAACAAGCTTATAACATTTCATTAGATATCAAATCGGTAATATATGGTGATACCTCAATAAACATATGAGGACTAGCAAAGAATGTGGTATCTCTAGCTAAGGTATGATCGACCTCATTCAGTTCACAATTCAAACTTTTGTAACATCATTAGTGTTTTGCTGAAGTAGTCCACAACTTGATTGGCGTATAGCTCATAATCCACCTTCTCAAGCTGTAAATCATGAATCCAATTATTGGATGTATATATACTTCAAATCGAAAGTTTCTTGAATTTTGTCATTGTTTATGTTTTATTCTCATGAAAGGAGACATTTTGTGAAATAAGTGGCATTAAAATTAAAAGAAAAAGTTCAAGATTTTTGCAAGAATCAATTCTCCTTTATTCTCATGGGTGAATTTTACCTCCTCTTTTTAAAATAAACTTCAGATGAAAGAATCAAATTCAGGAGGATTTATCATGTTAAATTCTATATATACTAAGATGTCGACAAAGTAACACATCTTCCATTGTCGTCCAGCGGTTAGGATATCTGGCTTTCACCCAGGAGACCCGGGTTCGATTCCCGGCAATGGAACTTTTTTGGCTCGTTCATGTTTCTGTTGCCTTTAATGGAATTAATAATATTCGTTTTCAACCAATTTTATGAGAAAACTTTTCTTTTTGAGATAATTTTTTTTTTATTATGAGAAAACTTTATAATGATCATATAAAAAAGTTTGTATCTTTTCTACCAATTTATCATCTATTTTGTTATACATAGGCAATAATTTTAAGAAAGGTTTGGTTGGTATCCAATCAAGTTAACGATTTTAACAGTTTATGATTTTTCAATATAAGTTTATTAAATTTTAATGAAAATAAAAATATTTTATCAAAACAAGTTCATACATTCAAATAAAAATAAAAATATATATTGATTAGAAAAAGATAGGAGCACGCCATATCTTTTAACATAACTCTCTTTTAAATTATGATCAAATAAAAATAAATAATATTTATTGCTATTTCAATATTTTAGTGTTTTTGTCGCGTTAGTGATCAGTGGTGAAATTTTAACTTTTTTTCTTCTGAAACACAATTTTCAAGCTCTTCAATAGACGGCAATTTACCCGCTTGTAAATTTATAAACGAACCTCGTTTACTATGAAATTGTTTACGATATATTATGCTGTAAAATTAATCTCCTCGTCGGAAATTTTCTCATAAGATCAAGCCGTATAGAATACTTGGATAAAAAAAGTAATTTTATCGGCAAAAATGATTTTGAACATTTTTATTGGTATCACGTATCACTATCGACTGCCATCATTTGATTTTAAAATTAAGTGACTAGTTATAGAAATAAATGTGAGCAAATAATTATGATGAGTTTTTAGAATGACTAATTATTTATGATTTAAAGGAATATTGATAGATATGATATTAATTAGAGGACACAAGGGTAACTAAGATTATCTTTTGATGAGAAAATATCTACTTTCATCTTCTTATCCTCACACGGTAACCACACACACTTACATATTCCAATTCTTTTATAAATACATGCATTATGGATCCAAACCAAAGTAGCTCATTCACACTTACTATCATTCTCTAATTCTTTTATAAATATTATGCATATGTATGTATCCAACCTAAAGTAGTTCATTCACACTTCCTATCATTCTTTCACTTCATCTTTTATCTTCTTTCTCGTTATCTCTCTTCACTTTCCTGACTTCTTTCTTCATTCTTCTATCTCCTCTCTTATTACCTCTTCTCTCTTTGTTATTTTCTATTCTTTCTTCTCTCTTCTACAAAATAAAATTCCAAGAACCTTGATAAAGGTAATAACTCATAAAACCTCTATTCTTTCTTTGAATTTAATTTCCATTACTAACAAAATATGTATATGATCACAAATCCAAAACTTTGTAGTAATTACTCATGAACACATCATTTTTCACCTTTTCTTGTTAAATATTTGTGAGTTATGCAAATAACCATGATCTTTTTTGTTTAAAATCTATTTTCCCTACCATTTTATGTTCATGACCTTTTGAGAATTATGGGTCATTCTTTCTTTAAATTTATGTCCCGGATACTTAACTTAGTTTTATATCAGCAGAACAATGTACAAATACAAACTCATAAAGAAACTATGTAGCAGACAAGAACATATGAAATGAGATGTACCTATTTTATTCTCACCGTCTATTTCATCTAAAGTGGTTTGATGCTATAAGAGAATATTGTACCTATTTTATTCCATTTTTCATTTGATGATGATCTAATCTAGTAACATCACAATCACAAGAACTATTTATGAGAAGAAAAAAAAAACAAATATATTCCTGTTTAGTAAAAGGAAATTGATTAGTACGGTTTTATTGTTATAAAAATAAAGTTGAATATTTTATTAAACTTGTCTGGCATAAGCAGGTTCCCTTGAAAGTTTCCATTGTGCGTGGCGTTTGCTGAAAGACAGGTTACCAACTAAAATCAATCTCCAAAGGCGCAGCATTGTTCAGGTCACAGACACTGGCTGCGTTTCGGGGTGCGGTAATGATGAGTCGGCATCCCATTTGTTCCTTCATTGTCATGTTTTTGGTTCGCTTTGGCAGCATATCAGATCTTGGATTGGTGTGTCTGGTGTAGATGCTGAAAATATCCGTGAACATTTTCAACAATTTATTCATTATTCAAGTCATTCAAAGTCTCGTCGTTCATTCTTACAATTATTATGGCTTCTTTGCGTTTGGCTGGTGTGGAATGAACGAAATAACAGACTGTTCAATAACACTGAAATACCTATTGAGCAGCTCTTAGAAAAATTTAAATATCATACATTGTGGTGGCTTAAAGCCAATAAAACCACTTTTGTGTACGGTTCTCAAAGTTGGTGGTCGAACCCTTTATATTGTCTGGGTATCGACCGATGTTACTTTGTAATTATACCTTTGTGACTGTTTGTTTGCTGGATTGGACCCTCTAGTACACCTTGTATTGAAGAGTTTTCATCGCCGTTGTTGATATATTCCATTTTGATTTCTTAAAAAAATTAAACTTATCTTACCTTCGTTCTTTCAATTACTCCGTTCCTTTGTAACCAAAAAAAAAATTACTCCGTTCCTTTTTTTATTTAATTGTAAAGTTATTTCACCTCCACCTATATATACATATGGACATATTGAACTTTGATTTTTCAATCACTAACAAAATATAATTATGTGAGTTGTGTGTGTAAAACAAAAATGCCAAGTGATTTATTAGACTCATAGGTTATATTCCTGGAGGTTTTGTTGGTGGTTTTGAGAGCGTCTTTTGACGGCTCTTTTGATGTATCTTGTATAGTTTTTTATTTTACCTATATATTTATATAAATATATATATTTGCCATTAAAAAAAAAGACTCATAGGTTATAGTCATGGACTTCAGAAAATAGCTTGTTTTTGGTGTGTAGTATTTAACATGGCTGAATTTTTCTTCTTTTCGTAATTTTAAAGGAATCTTAAAATTTGAACCTTTGTTGCTACTTTTAGTCTAATACATGATTTTGTTAGTGACCTAAAAGGATCTTTAGACACTAAAGATGCCATTTCTAGAATGAAAAACTTTAGAAACAAATATATATGTCGGATGGATTTTTAGTGAAACTAAGCAAATACATGAATAAATAAAAAAATAAAA
>Ga0228711_1005779_pt1 | contig 18713 bp, 11 predicted proteins | sample MedpolnodulmetaG_2_FD_177996 | JGI IMG/M metagenome (GOLD analysis project Ga0228711, IMG submission 177996) | Root nodule microbial communities from Medicago polymorpha collected in Santa Monica, California, United States - brown nodules | ecosystem: Host-associated > Plants > Roots > Nodule...
CAATAGACCCTGTTACATCTTATATTCTTATTCTAATGATTGATGGTTTGAAGTGCAACACCCACACTTCAGTCATAATCCATTGTTTTATTTAATTATTATTTTTCGAGGCACCACAATTGTATTATACAATTTGCTTTCATTTTTTTTCTTCTCTAAAGACAATATCTATGAAATGCATGCATACGCAAGTCCAAGTCGTATTGTTGTGAATGTGATTAGAGTTTCTTTATGCAATAGGTGATATCATTTTATATTTTTAATTCTTTGCTATTAACTCTGGTTGTGGTGGTCTGCTGGAGGCTGGAAGGAGCCACCCATGATGTGCTCTGTGTTTAACCTTTTTGCTGTACAAGTATTGTGCGCAATGAGACACTTGCTGCAATTGTGGTGGGTTTATGATTGGTTTGGTGAACCTTTATCATCCAATGATGTAAAACATTTTGTTCACCGTGCACTGCACAATTTAACTGGCTTGTGCAAAGTACTAGCAATAACCCAAATACAAACATTAAAGAATAAAATACACAAAAATGAAAGAAAGATTCTCCAAAAAATTACTTATACTAATAAGGACGGAGGTACTGGTAGTTAACATCAAATTTATTTTTGATAAAAAGCTTAGTAATAAGTATTTATTTGACGGAACAAATAAAGTAAAGAGTTAAGAGCATCAGAAAAGGATTTGGTAGTGTGATAAATGTCATCTGGAAATTTGTATGAGTGGGAGGAATTATTGAATAGTGATCGATACTCATCAGTTACAATCCCAACTAGCTAACCAACTACTCGTCAGTCAATTATTATATATCCTCTATAATGTTGTTCTTACGTCAAATTAACATGTGTTAGTTGAAGCATAATCTTTGATTAATTAGCCAGTGTTAGTTAAGTCGTATATGAATCTTCTAACCTCTGGACCCTTTATCATATATCATATGGGATATACTGTTATTGGCCTGTGGTGCTCTCGATCAAAATCGCGTGATCAATATATGATTCAACAAGAGTCGATGCAAAAGGACCATTTAAAAAGTGCTTTCGAGCTAAATCATATCATATATTTTACCGTGGACCACATTGATAGATGGTCTACCGTAGATTATACTAAAAAATTGTCTACAACTTCAACGATGGATGGGACTGATATCAGTTTAACTAAAGCCAAAGGAAACATATATGTATGCACTCGAAACCATCGTATTGTTTTCTCTTGTTTTTTTGTCAAACTGCCGTTGATTAGATCTTTATCTTGAAGACAACGAGGAGCATAAATTTTTGCATATATGAGGCATGATTCCCAGTAAAACCACAAATCAAAGTGGTCGCTTGTTCTATAATATAATAGTGTAGAACTATAACTCTAGAAGATTTGGGCACTTGCCATCAAGTCTCTTCTTTTGGAGGTACTATTATTATTTTACAATTTCAATAATTACTGAATATTCTCTTTGGAGTCACGTGATTGAATCACGTGTCTTTGGTGATTTAAATGTCATAAGCATAATGGTGATTGCTTTTGTGGGATATGTATGTTAAATGGGATGTGGCATCCAACACCAAGAGAGTGCTATGATGATTTCGACCACTTTTCTTCTTCAACTTTTTTCTTATTAGTTTATTTATTAATAGTAATAGTACTATACATGTACATGGGTTCCTCACACCCTTTAAAAGCATTGGCAAAACCAACAAACACACCCCACTTAGACAAGCTTTCTTCGTCCCTTATTTTCCACTCCACTAAGCTAGCTACGTACCAACCAAACTTCATTTCAAATGGCTGCAGCCAAACCAGCTTCTGATGAACAAGTTCCTCCAGGATTAGAAACACTCAAGTATCAGGTAATCATAATTAAAACACACTTTAATTCCTGAATCTGTGCATCTATATTATATATTCTTGGCTCAACTTAGTAGTAACTAATTATATATATGATCATTCTACAGACGTGGGTTTTAAAAGTCTTGATCCACTGCGATGGCTGCACAAAAAGAGTCAAGAAAATTCTTCAGGGAATTGAAGGTATAATAATATATATACCATGGTTCTGAATTGCGACCGCGGTTATGTTGCAAACTTGATATTGTGACAAAATGCAGGCAAATACAAATGAGGCAGCTGTAATTGCGGAGATCTCTAAAACCTTTATATTGCAGCCATAATTGCGGTTGTAGGCCGCAGTTTAGAACTATGATATATACTATACATATTATATATTTTTCTGAGTACATGATGGCATTTATTTTATCAGATATATGCATATATATCTCCACTTAAGTGTTAATAGCTTATTAAACGTTGGTCAAACAGTAGTGTCTTGGCGGGTCTTGGAATGACATGATCAATTAACCGTGAATTTAGTTACATGAATTTAAGATATCCTAGAATGACATTATACTATGATTATCAATTTACCATCCACTTCAAACTTTATCGTGGATGTGCTTTAGTGATATTCTTTATACAATTTACTTCACATATATAGAAGCAACTAATTAATTATATAAATAATTAGAGATTAATTTAGATGCATTATCAGTGTAATTAGTCACAATTTATCCTGTAAGACTCTTATGGTATATTTGATTAAAGTCTAACGATCCAACGATTATGATTGTCATGAATATATAGGGGTTTACAGAACAGAAATCGATTCTCGGCAGCACAAGGTTACAGTTACTGGAAACGTGGATGCTGAGACTCTAATCAAGAAGCTTTCAAGATCAGGGAAATCAGTAGAACTTTGGCCAGAAAAGCCCCCTGAGAAGAAAGATAAAAAATCTTCAAAATCAAAGGGTGAACAAATTGATCAAAAGAATAGTAATGAACAAATTGGTGAAAGTCACGAAGGTTGCATAGATGATGCAGGTGATGACAGTGAAGAAGATTCAGATCACAAAGAAGGTAATAATGGTGATAGTAATAATAACAATAAAAGTGAGGGTGGAGCTAAAAAGAAGAAGAAAAAGAAAAAGAAGAACAAAAGTGGTTCTGCTTCAATAACTCCAAATAATGGAGGAGGAAAAGAAATGATTAGTACAGAAACAATTGATTCACCACAAGTACTTGAAAAAGTGAATGCCATTCCTCAGCAGCATGCTTATAACCCATATCCACCACATATGTGCTATCCACACCCTCCTCCAGCAGTAGCACCACCCTATGGGTTAAGCTATAACACATCATATCCTGTTTCTAGCACTTCTTCTTATTATGTTGGTGCCCCTGTCCTGCCCATGCATGCTAATTACTCTAGACTCCCTCCACCTCCACCACCCTCTCATCCAATCAACAACTATGGTCATCATAATGATCATGAAGAATATGAAGGTGGATATTGCTCCATTATGTGACAAAGCTACAATGTGGAGGATGATGTTTTGTATGTTAGTGCTGTTGCTTGTTAATTAGTGCTTAGTGTAAGCGAAAGTGGGGGGTTTGAATTTTGTATTATGCGCTGTGAAAACGGAAATTAGATTTACTTAGTTGATAAAAAAAAAGATTTGGATATTTCACAATGTCTAGTGTAGCTATTGCATAGTCGTTCAAAATATGAATCTTTTGAATTCAGATCCGACTTTGTAATAGCTGCATTAGATGTTGCGGAAGATCTAGATTTAAAAAATGTGGGGACAAGGAAAAGAATGTAAAAGAAAAAAAATATGGTGTAGTTTGCTTGCTGGTATGGTGGGTCTTCAATGCTTTGTCTTTGTTTAGCCTTTTATTCTTCTTCTTTGTATTAACCTGTTAAAAAGTATAGTTTTTTGGGTTTTCTAAAAAAGGCTTAATGCTCTGCAATTTGTACACCAGAAATCCTACTTTCCCTCTCTATCTTATGTGTAAAGTATATTTTCATGTACAAAGTTTTCTTTTCTTTTTCTTAATCTTTTTTTACATGCCCATGCTTTTTCTAATTCACATGCATGCAAGTGTGCTATAGCTGGCCAACTAGTCTTAGCTGCTAAGTAGTTACTAAAGAGAGTGAATAACAAAAGCAAAAGAAAAAATGGATATGCTTCAATTCCTATTTGTATTTCTCTTTTCTGCTAGATTTGGCCAAAAACCATGTTTTGAAGTTTCATTTGTGAAATTCTTACTTTGATTGGAGATATATGTCACAATACAAGAATATGCATATGTTGTAAGCAGAAAGGAGAATCTAAAGTAAACATAGTAAATGTTTTTGTCTTTTTGATAATGTGTTTATGTCCCTGCAAATTAGAAGTTTTTATTATTATATCACAGTAAGGTAGCATATACATACTGCCCTGCATATTACAACATTATGCTTAATTCAAAGTCCCTCCATGGAACAAAGTGGAAATTTTCTAGATTATATAAAAATCACAAGACTTTAAATATAAACAAAAAAAGAGTATTCCTTCCATCCCTATATTTAAACACTCATTTGACTTTATTTTTGTCCCTAAATGTAAATCCCTTTTCAAATTACTAGACGCATTTATTATTTTTTTCCTAAACATACCCTTGATTAATACTACTAACTTGTCTTAAAATATTTTTATTTTAGGGAAAACTTGTCTTGAAATATGAATAGTCAAATTTAATACACATACAAACAAAGAACAATTTGGTAATATTAACACACAAAACTGACACATTAATTACACTAACAACTTTTCTTAAGAAATGTGAAAAAAGTAAAAGGGGATTATATAAGGACGGAGGGAGTGTATATTTCATTTTGAGTGAATGATCATTTTGATACTCGAAATTGTAAGAGTAGAGTAATTTTGTCTCTCAAGTTTACAAAATAGTAAATTAATCTCTTAAACTATATGAGAATTGAACTGTGCTGTGAGAGTGGACGTTGAAGTTATATTTGTGTTTAGTCACCTCATCATTTGAACCAATGTAAGTCCATTTAACATATACATACTATGTCATACTCATGATCTCATACTTATATCATAGAGCATGTGTGAGTGGGATTGTGTACTATATCTGAATCAGACTGTCACTGTTTGCCCATTTGCAATAGCAGCCTCATATCTCCTTCAAACTTTACTTCAAATTCTATAAAGCCACATGAAATAATTATAACCATAAGACTAATTATTAGGTCAAAGAAAGACTGATTAATTAATGTAGTAGTAAGCAAATGTACAAGGTTCACTTTGTTGTTATATTTTTTTGTCAAGCACTTTGTTGTTGTTGTTGTCTTCATTAAACAAATAATTACAGAAAAGCATCAAATCCAAAAGCTTTTTTTTTTTAAGAGAAATCCAAAAGTTATCGTCCGGACTTTTGGTGCAGAGATGGAGTGGCATAATTTTTCGGGTCCCTCTGCCTGTATATGATTTATCTGGAATCTAGAAAATTTGCACTTCAGTTTAATTATGGAGGATCACCTTTGTAGTTAAAATGTAAAAGAGTAAATAGCCACTTTGGTCCCAGACTCTGCACTTCGCTGTCACAAATGTCAATGACTCAGAATTAAATACAAATAAGTCTATGACTCTGCAGTTTTGTTATCACTTTAGTCTTTGACGTTAAAAAAATCTGTTAAGTGATGATGTGGCGCATGTGTTATGCTGACAAGGAGTATGAAGTGTCATAGAGACCAAAGTGAAAGTAGAAAATGGTCACTTTGGTTCCTGAACCAAAAATCAATATTCCCAAATTTAATCTTAAATCCTCAAATCTCAAATCCCTAAATATCATCTAATTCTCTCTTTTGTTCAAAACCAATCTTCCATTAAACACCAACTTACTGTTAGGTCTCTGACTGTGTATACTTACTATCAGTTAAACACGAAATTTCACTAAGGTCCCTGACATGTTGTTAGTTTACACTTACTATCAGTTTGGGGAAAAATCTCTTCATTTTGTCTTTGAAACTCTATGTTTCTCTTAGTTGTTCTTCTTAGTGATTGAAACTCTATGTTTCTTTTAGGTACTTGGGGATATCAAATATTCCCACCGTCAGCCTCATTACTTGCAATCTTTTGATTACTCTATAGTTGACCTTCACATGGTCTTTTAATATTTTGCTAAATCATTATGTTAATGACTTATTGAATTATATGTCTAAATGTGGTGCAATCTTTTGATTAATCTATAGTTGACCTTCATGTAATGTCTAAATAGTTATGTTATGGAAACATTTTGATATTCAATTATGAAATCATTTTGGCAAGTGTTATAATAATATTTTAGAATTTACCACATATAGTATGTTGACAAGTGTTAAACTAACAACATGTTAGGGACCTTAGTGAAATTTCGTGTTTACTGTCAGGGACCTAACAGTAAGTTGGTGTTTGATGGGAGATTGATTTTGAACAAAAGAGAGAGTTGGATGATATTTAGGGATTTGAGATTCAATTTGGAAATATTGATTTTTGGTTCAGGGACCAAAGTAACCATTTTCTACTTTCACTTTGGTCTCTGTGACACCTCGTACTCCTTTTCAGCATAACACATGTGCCACATCATCACTTAACAGATTTTTTTAACGGCAGGGACTAAAGTGATGACGAAAGTGCAGAGTCAATGACTTATTTGCATTTAATCATGAGTAGAGACCGTTCTGACAGCGAGATGCAAAGTCAGAGACCAAAGTGACTATCTGCTCAATGTAAAATTATGCAAAATTGTACCAAAAATAATATATAATTATGCAATGCTGAGACAATGATGACGTTTTTTTACAAAATAAAATTTAGCAATATCATTAAGACTAAAAACCTAATTTAGTCCATTAAAACTTCTTGCAATCTGTCTGTGATAAAAAATAATACTCAAATTTGTTAATCACTTTTTTTTTTTACAGAGGATAAGTTATCTCATTTGAAGTTGAGAAATTTGTTGTTGACACATTTAGTTTGACTGAGAAACACATGTAAAATACGATAATACCCACTGCCGAGGAAATATAAAACCAGCTGCAGTTAACTGCCGAGGAAAACCTCGGCAGTTAACAACCGAGAAAAACCTCGGCACCTAACTACTGAGGCGTCCTGAAACTAGAAATGGCAGAAGCAGCACTTGCTTCTGGACCTGTAATGTGTTTTTAAACACATAACACAAACCTATTCCAATATTTTCACATCAACAACAATTATAAATTATCAACATTTGATTCAAGTAAAAATGCACCATGATAACAAATTACCAAGATGAAATCAAAATGTACCAACATCATTTAAAATACATAACGTCAACCAAATACGAACAATAGTCACCAAAGTTTGAAAATAAAACTAACAAAGCCTAAAACCAGCAATCCCTAAACAACAACTACAAGTAATCCTACTGTTGGTCCTGTTCTTGCTGATGCTGCTGTTGTTGCCGCCTCCTCGGCCTCTGGCCTCGACTCATGGCCAATATCGGCGCGATCTGCTCCCTAACATGGCTCATGACCTGAAACCACTTCTGAGGGCTCATGACCTCCTCCTGGCCCAATCTGCTCGTCAGCATAGGCAACAGCGGCACTTACCATGTCATAGGTATCAGGCGAGCCTCTCGCCTCGTACCGCTCCCACTGTTGTGCAATGATTTGCTCTTCATTTGCTGGCCTGGGAACATTTCCTGGAAGAGGTGGCAAAATCTGAGGACGAGACATTGTACTGTACAATAGCACATAGTCATCCGCCATGTCTGCTCTCCTGCCGGCTCACCCCAATCAGGCTCCTTAAGAGTGTGAGTGCGGAAGTCCACAAATGGCTGCACAATCTGAGGAGGTAGCAGCTCTACAACATCCGTTAGATGTCTAGGGACCCTCTAGACGTATACGTACTGCCTCAAAACCCTCTCATGCAAGTGACGGTACACCCTACGAACACTGCACATAATCCAGCCTGAATACCAGAAAACCTCCTCAAACTCTGGATCTCCATGTGCTCATCGTACGGCCTCCAGCATACGTCATCAAACTGAATACGATCAAGCAATGAGCGATACGTCAACCCCTCTCCATGACCCTTCTGTAGCTTCCACCTCGCCGCAACCGGATAGTTTTCAATATAGTCGGTGTTGGGATCAACACTGAAAAAGCTAGGAAAATGTGCCAAAAATCATGCCTGCACAAAAAATATAACAAAAAAATAAAAGTTAAGGTTCACATTGATAAGTTTCTTACAGTGAGCAGTGTCACGCTTCCCCCAAGAGCTTTGTCTCCAGGCAAACATGCCTCAGCTAACTCGGCGTATAGGTATGCCAGTGTCATCCCTCCCCAGGAATAATTACGCATCCCCGCGTAGCCCTCCTCCATGGTCGTCATATAGACCAACTCGATGCGTTTGTTGCTTCTATCACCAAACAACAAGCATCCTACAAGATATAGAAGATAACACCTCACACAAAATTTCCTAACCCTCCCCAACTCCTCCAGCGCCTGTGGATCCTCTATATCCGCCAATATGTTTGCCCTACCAAGGTACCTCGTATATAATTCTTTCAGCTTTGGATAACTAATGTACCCACCATACTCTGTACCACAAATTTTCTCTTCCTCCGTCTGCGACACACCCAAGTGCCTCACCAAAAATGCACAGTCCTCATGTCTCAACATCTTCTTCCCATGACTCAACATTCGCCCTTCAATCTGAAGATGCGTAAGACATGCGACATCATCCAAAGTCACAGTCATTTCCCCCAAGAGTATGTGAAAAATGCTGGTCTCGGGATGCCACCTCTCGCATAATGTCATCAACAAAGCATGAGGCATAGTGGCATAGCCCAGATAAACCAAATCATGTAACCCGCTCTCCTTAAGCGGATCCCAAAACCATCTTTGATGCTCGTTTGGACGTCTGAGACTCAAAATCTTATTCCCTTGATTAATCGCTTTCACAACACGCATCTTACGAACCTGAAATAATAGAAAAATAAACATAGTTTAAAAAAACTTAACATATGCAAAAATAAAAATCACAAATTTAAATTGCCGCACATGTTTTTAACCTAAGACATAACACATGTAAAACTTAAAAAAACACATAACAAAACCAATTTAAATCATAATTAAACATAAAGAAAATAATAAAAGTTGAAATAAAGAAAATATAGAGAAAATAATTAAACATAAAGAAAATACTTAAACAAAAACACATATAAAGTTGATATAATAATTAAACAAACACACATATAAAGAAAATAATTAAACATTAAGGAAAAAAGTAAAAAAAAATAACACTTATGTCATCTGAATTATACCAAAGCGGCAATGCCACATGATTGGCATAAGAGTGCAGTAGAGATATATTTTCTGGTCCACCAGGAAAGGGAGGCTCCGAAGGTAACACCGCTGGGGCAGCCGCTGCTGCAATGTCATCCTCGTCTGGTCTCTGCTACTGCTCTGGTATATGATCCTGGTCATACTCACCATCAGTCACATCGTGGTGTACCTGATTCTGATAATTTAGGTACTCCACCTGGCTCGGGTCAACCACCTGTGACTCTTCAGGCTGTGTAGCCTGAGAAGTCCCTGAACCATCCCCCCTTCGACCTCTTCCCCTCTTGGGTATATGTGATTTTGCCTCTCCTTCTCCTTCCGGTGGCTTTGTGTCATAGCACGCCTACCACCAATCATCTTAGATGGATCAATGGACTGCCCCGAATCAGACATGTCTACAAAAAAAATTAAAAAATTAACATCATTTTCATAACCTAATCAAACACATTAAACCTAAACTAAACATAAACATTGACATTAAACTTAAACTAAACATAAACATAATCAAACAAATTATAAGTACTTTGTGTGCATCATTTCAATATAATTTAAACTAAACCTTCACATTTCAATAAACATAATCATAAACATAAACATTCAATATAATCATTATAATTATCATTTCAACATAAACATAAACATTCATATTTCAATAAACATAAACATAACTAAACTAAACCTAAACCATTCAATATAATCATCATGTCAATATAATTTGTGTGCATCATTTCTATCATAACCTAAAATCATTCAATTTAATTCTCATAACCTAAACTAACTAAATAATCAATAAAATTGTCATTGAGGCATTTTATCAAACACTCTGTGTGCAAAGTATCAATCATACTCAAAATGTGTTCTTTTGCCACCATTCAAAACCACATTATACTCTAACATCAATTAAAGCAACTACATTCAATTATAAACTACATGCAATCATCAGATTTTCAATTCCAACATCAACCCTAACCACATGCAAACTACCAATTTTTTTTTTTAAAAAAAAACCTACACAAACTAACATTATAATTAAAAATGAGTCAAGATACTTACTTGTGAGTAAATGGAGATGATTTAATTGATTTTGCTCCAAAATCGTATTGTAGGAATTTGAGATGTTTGGGGAAGTTTTTGAACAAATGAAGGAAACTAGAAAACTGAGTTTCTGTTTCGGTTTATGTTCAAAGAACATCGGCAGTTAACTGCAGCCGATTTTATATTTCCTCGGCAATTAACTGCCGAGGGGTATTATCGTATTTTACATGTGTTTCTCAGCCAAACCAAATGTGTCAACAACAAATTTCTAAAGTTGATGTTCATACGATGGTTACCAGGGTAGCAACAAAATATGAAATGAGTTAGATATAAAATTACATTTTTTTTATAGGTGGATTTTAAGGCGAAGGAGCAATTAAGTCTGTCACCCGTTACTTAAAAAATTGATGGAATTGATGGAGGGTTAACGTTTTGGACTTAATTGACAACATAGTACCTCCAATTCAAATACAATATGCTTAATTTTTTTTACATAAAGTTGATATTTGTTTAATTTTTATATTGAAGATCAGACGAAATAAATAAAATTTGAAGAGTTTTTAATAACTTTAATTATTCTAGAGACTAATTGAACTATGTAGGACACATTCAAATATCAAAATAAGAGTTTATTCTTTAAAGTACTCTTTTTTGTAACACGTTTTTCATGTTGAAATTTACATTTTTTTTTAAGGAATGTTGAAAATCTACATATAATAACGTATGGTTCAAATTTAATTCACCAAAATCACAAATACTACATATTTTTGTGCACCACACAACACAACCATATTATCCATACTTGTTTGTTTCTAAAAAAAAATAAAAAATGGGAGGGTAATTAAGATCTATTTTAGTTGTTAACGTAAAAAAAAAAAAAAAATCTATTTAGTTGTTGATAATTTTCGTTCAAATCAATATATTGCTTAGGTATTTTAAAAATCTTTGATCGCTATTATAAGCAAAAGTCTTACTTTTTTATGTTCATTTAATAAATAATGTATTTATCCACCCTCAAAATTCTTATCCGTGGTGGAATACTTCGATTAGGATTCGACCCCATTCCAGCAGTCAAAGTCCTTCCTAACCTGACCACATGCATAATTTATTAGATAAATTTAAAAATTTAATTTTTATTTATAATAATAACCAAAAGGCGTACATATAAAAAATCACACATCAAACCGCACCACTAAAGTTGTCTATGATAATTTTAAATTGACCTGTGAAATTTTCATGCCAAGAATAAATTAATCTTTCTATTATACCGAGTCAATGATTAATTTTTTTTTGATAGATAGACGACAAAGTCATTATAAGCTCACACACACGTGGATGTACGGGTTTCGAACCCGGTCATGGCATCCAGCCTAACTCTTGGATAGTCGGTGATTAATTTCTCTTTGATATATAAAATGTAAAAATTATTTTTATTTTTTTGTTAGAGTTAAATTGGGTGGCTGTGAAGATAAAAATGGGTGTTATTAACATCATATACAGTTAGTTAGTGAAGTTAGTCGATCATACATACATACACAGCGCAACCTTCTCCGATCAAATGGCCACCGTAATCGACGGCAAAGCCGTGGCACAAACAATCCGATCTGAAATCGCCGACGAGGTCCGTCTCCTCTCTGAGAAATACGGCAAGGTAAGTTACCCAATCATTCCTTCATCTTCTCTCGCGATATATCCCCCCTCCCAATTACTCGCGAGATTCTCATCATCATCATCATCATCTTCATCTTCAGGTTCCAGGGCTTGCAGTGGTGATAGTGGGGAACAGACAGGATTCAGAAAGCTATGTGAGAACCAAGAGAAAAGCTTGCGCTGATTTGGGAATCAAAAACTTCGACATTGACCTTCCTGAACAAATTTCCGAAGCTGAAGTAATCAAGCATGTTCATGAATTGAACGCTGACCCCATTGTACATGGTGAGTCACTTTTTCATCAGATACATTTACATTTTCTTTTAGTTTATTCCTTTTTTATTTAAAGGTTTGGATTGGTTTTGTTGTTATATATGTGCAGGTATATTGGTTCAACTTCCATTGCCTAAGCATATAAATGAAGAGAAAGTTTTGACTGAAATCAGCCTTGAGAAGGATGTTGATGGCTTTCATCCTTTGAACATTGGCAAGCTTGCCATGAAAGGCAGAGACCCTCTCTTTGTTCCCTGCACACCTAAAGTAAATGCTCTTCATTCTCAAATCTTTTGGATTCAACTAAATTCTATCCATAGGAAAAAAAAAATCCCTGACTATAGTTGATAGCGGATAAGTTAGCTACTTGAATTTGTAGTGTTTGGTAAAATTAGCGGTTGAATTAATTTATAAATATGAATGACATAAAAAATGGTATATTTAATATCAAAAAAAAAATTCAATCAAGATTACAGGTGTAAAATTGAGACGAGATGATAAGTTATACGCTACTTGAATTAACTTATCAAAAAACGCTATAAGCTCATAAAATAAGCTACAAGCTCTTGAGAAAGTGACAATTACCAAACAGGTTCGATCTCCATCCAACAGACAATATTATAAGGCATAAGCTTTATGCTCGAAAAAAAATGCCTTACCAAAAAGACCCTCGATGAATTCCACTCACATGTTTATTTTTTTATGATATAGGGTCTATTAAAAGCTATCGAGAAAGATGATTTTAGAGTATTTTGCTAGCTAAATTAGAACGGGATAGGACAGCAACAAATCTATTGAAATATATTGTCATTCATTTAGACAAACTAACCTTGTCATTAATGCACAATTTTCATTGAGGCGTTGACAATTTTTATTTGTCTAAAGCGTTTATTTTTCAATTCTGTGATAGCTTCATCTGTGACATTGCCGTTCAATGTAGTGGTTTTATCCAACTCATGCGAAGAGTCATTTATATTAAAAATATTTGCAAATAAATGACTAGAAAAACAAAATTGCTTGGCAGAAAACTGTAGTAAGATACAACTATCTGTGATCCCCCTAAAACCCGTGGGAAGGTTGTTGCAATATATGAATTTCTCTATCTGTGATCCCCCTACAATTAGCTTTTGAACTACGTTCTTGAAATCGTGTATATAATTTACATATGCTACTTGTATTCAGGCATGTCTTGAACTATTGTCACGAAGTGGTGTAAGTATAAAGGGGAAAAGGGCAGTTGTGGTTGGTAGAAGCAACATAGTCGGGTTACCAGTTTCATTGCTGCTTTTGAAAGCAGATGCTACAGTTACCATTGCTCATTCACACACAAGTCAACCAGAAGATATCATACGTGAAGCAGATATTGTTATTGCAGCAGCAGGACAGGCAAAGATGGTAACTAGCAGAACATATTTAACTTTATCTGCATGTCTATTCCAAATCTATGTTTTTTTTATTAAAATCCTAGTATATGTGCAGTTTTTGTCAATTTTCAAATTTGGATGGTGCTTTCTTGATCTAAAATGTCACGCATAAATAGTTTTTAAATGGTAGCGGTACTGTTTAATATTATGTTTTCATTGGAACTTAAGTGTTTGTGGTCAGTTCCACATCAATTATAATGAGCTAAATGAACGATATACAAGAGAGGCGACTCTTATACTCATGTTTTAAAGTTGAGCAGAGATATATGGTGTTCGGCTCTCTTGGCAATCTTGATTATTAATCCATTGTTGCTCCCGGTGATATTCCTATAAACAACATTGGTATATGCAATACTTGTCTGCGCACACCAAAACACAAGTTTAGAAAATTTTGTTGTTCAGTGCCTCATACTCCAAAAAATATAGCCTACTGTTATTAATCTTCTTAATGCATAGTAATATTTTTACTTTTTCTTAGATCAAGGGAAGTTGGATAAAACCTGGAGCTGCAGTGATAGATGTTGGCACAAATTCTGTTGATGACCCAACTAGGAAGTCAGGTTATAGGCTTGTTGGAGATGTAGATTTTGAGGAAGCATCTAAAGTTGCTGGTTGGATTACTCCTGTTCCTGGAGGTGTAGGTCCAATGACAGTCACAATGTTGCTGAAGAATACTTTGGAGAGTGCTAAGCGCAGCATTGAGCAGAATAACTGATATTCCTTTAATTTTAAATAAAAGGGAATTTACTCTTCGTTTGAGAATCAGTAATATCCACAGTTCAGTTTCTGCTAAGATAGATGAACGTATTCTATAAAATTGTAAGGGTCGGTGTTGAAACTAGTTAAGTTGTTTTGGTCCAACAGAATTATAATTCCTCTTGTTCAATATCTTCTGTTTCCTTCCTTGTTCTTGATCTTTTCCCCGTCTTGTCCTCTGTATGTGCTATACTTTATTGGAAAATGTTGCTTTTCGTACATCAAAAATCTCAAGTCACCATATTTTATTAGTACTTGAATGGAATGTTAATGTTAATGTTGAGTCCAAATTTACTAGATTAGAAAAGCAAGGGAACTTAATTCTGATCCTATATAAGCTATTTTTTCTTCCCCTCGCAATGCCTGCAACCTCTTTGTTTTAAAAAGAATGGGATTTTGACAACAAAAAAGTGGGTTATCATTCTTCTCAGCATCCAATTAAATCATGTCAAAAAGTTTTTAAGTTTTACACTATTGTTATATACAAATTAAATCCATTGATAATATGCTTGACAAAATCACATAACCATATATTTAAATGAAATTACAAATCTCAAAACAAATTAACCATAATTTGTTGTTTGGATAAATAGTGTGACACATGTTCATTTAACCATTTGGTCTAAAGTTCGATCTTCGACCAATGCGTATAGGAAAAATATTTGTTGGAGAAGTGAACTCTTTAAATAAATCTCAATTATTTTTAAAAATTGATCCCTGCGGATGATATCTTAACTTCAAGTTAAATAAAATAACCTCAAAAAATAAAATTACTTTCGGTGTGTATAGTTTGCAAACCAAAAACAAGCTGAGTGGTTAAGATCAGGTAGAGGTAGCTCAATACCTTAAAATCCTGACCGTCCATTTGCACAGTTGGAATATGGCAACAACCGAATGGTTAAGATTATGACATGTTTGGATAATAGAAAGAACATTAACAAAACAAAGATATGAAACATGGTGGCAATGGCCATGGTTGCAGCGCAACAATTCCTATGCTTCTCAAAATCAAATTGTAGAATCACAACAACAAGACCATGCATTCCTCTTCCTCATTTCAGCTCAATTCTTCTACGCTCACGCAATAACAAGAAGATTCAGTTTCCACTCATTTCATGCTCTTCTTCTTCATCACAGACACCAGAAACTGAAACTCAAACTGCTGAATCTTGTGTCAATTTGGGTCTTGAGCTATTTTCCAAAGGAAGGGTATAATTTATTATCTTCAAAATTTTATCTTTTAGTGTTCAAACTATGATGTTTAAGTGGGGCATTCAAAGTTGTGTTTTTTTATCATGGATTCTTCAGGTTAAAGATGCTTTAGCCCAGTTTGAAACAGCACTTTCTTTGAATCCGAATCCGGTTGAGGCACAAGCTGCGTTCTATAACAAAGCTTGCTGTCATGCATACAGGTATGAATTATGATATAATGCTATCTTTTTTGCAATGAATTAATGTGGATTCCATAGTTTTAGATGGTTAATTAGTAATTTCACTGGTTTTATAAATTTATTGAAACTGTTCCCAGACTAGTCTGCATTCTATGACCTTTGAGTTGGTAATTATTATTTCCATTGCTTTCATAAATTTGTGATTTGTGGTAGGAATAGCATTTACGGCCCGTTTTTATTCACTTATTTGACTTTAGTTTACCTATTAGCATAAACACTTATGAAACTGATAGGGAGAGTTTATAGAAGCGGTTATTTATGACGTATCCACAAGTTGTTTTCAAAATGTTTCCTTAAGTTTATGAAAACATTTTGACTTTGTTTTATCTTTTGTTATAAGCGCTTATAACAAATCTTATGATATGACACTAAAATAAAGTTAAAATGTTTCCATATGTTTTCCACTATAGCTTATGAAAACATTTTGACTTTATTTTATCTTTTGTTACAGAAATAAACTATACATAAGCACTTAACTAAGTTGCTTATCCAAACAAGGCTTTAGTCAATGAATTTTGCTTCTATATGGTAGTTGTTTTAGCTCACTCAGATTCCACAAACTACTTGAGTCATATGACTTATATACTGTGAGATGGTAAGGCAAGTGAGCACCTCTAATCTAGATGTTGTTTGTTTGTTGTTTTTGTGAAGAGGAGAAGGAAAGAAAGCTGCTGATTGTCTCCGCACTGCTTTGAGGGAATATAATCTAAAATTTGGTACAATTCTCAATGATCCAGATTTGGCCTCCTTCAGAGCTTTGCCTGAATTCAAAGAACTGCAAGAAGAGGTGCTATACTTAGTTCTCAAAGATTTTCTAATGCTAAGTTGTCTCATCTTTATGTGTTTTATTTTAGTTGTCAAGAACTCCATTGATTCTTTATGTTTTTCTGCCACGTTACCAGGCGAGGTTGGGCGGGGAAGATGTTGGCTCCAGTTTTCGAAGAGATCTAAAACTTATCAGTGAAGTTCAAGCACCATTTCGTGGGATTAGAAGATTCTTTTACGTAGCATTTACAGCAGCTGCAGGAATATCATTGTTTTTTAATGTACCGAGGATATTGCGTGCAATTCAAGGGGGTGACGGTGCTCCTGATATCTTGGAAACTGCTGGCAATGCTGCCGTTAACATTGGAGGTGAAAAACAATTCAGGTTCAGTTTATATATTTGTTGCATTTAGCGTTTTACTTTTTGTTTGTGTGTGTGTGTCTGTGATTTTCCTTTTAAGCATTGGAATCAGCAATGTGCAGGTATTGTTGTTTTTGTGGCATTATTCCTTTGGGACAATAAAAAAGAGGAGGAGCAGATTGCACAAATATCCCGAAATGAGACACTATCAAGATTGCCTTTGCGCCTGTCAACTAACCGCGTAGTTGAACTCGTGCAGCTAAGGGACACAGTTAGGCCGGTCAGTATCTATGTTAATTTTTCTTCTGTTTTCTCTTTACCTTCTGCTCTCTATTTTTTCGTTGTGAATGTTCTATGTTTAACTGAGGTTTGGGTTTTAGGTTATAATAGCTGGGAAAAAAGAAACAGTGACTTTGGCTTTGCGCAAGGCTGAGAGATTTCGCACTGATCTCCTTAGACGTGGTGTTTTGTTAGTTCCGGTCATCTGGGGAGAAGGTAGAGAAACCAAAATTGAAAAGAAAGGTTTTGGCCTTCAACCAAAGGGTGCTGAGGCTCTTCCGTCTATTGGGGTGAGACTTGATATAACAACGAACCCTTCTCTTCTAAGCAAAAGATTTTGTTTTTTCATGAGATGCAAAGTAACCATAAAATTTTGTTAGGAAGATTTTGAGAAGCGAACACAGTCCGTAACTGCACAATCAAAACTGAAAGCTGAAGTTAGGTTCAAGGCTGAGGCTGTCTCGCCAGCAGAATGGGAACGGTACTTAGTTTCAAAGTCTTGCCTATACAATTGAATCACCTAACTGTTTAATCTATTTATTATTGCGATTAATACTGTGAGTGTAAAATTGTTTTACATTGACAACCAATCACAACTCGCCAAGACAACAAACAATTACACAACTACTTCTATTTAAAAACTTTAAATATGATGTGACTGACAAATTAAAGAGTTGTGATTAGATGTCGGTGCAAAATAACTTTACACCGAGAGTGTACATCTCTTAATCTTATTATCATATTTAAATGAGGAGAAAATTGGCATCATCATAGTGAAAGTGTGGATTGATGTCAACTAAGAGTTGGTAATAGCTGCAGCCTGCATGCTAATGAGTGCTAATTTAAGTAGGTGGATAAGAGATCAACAGAAGTCTGAAGGAGTTCCAGTTGGGGAAGACGTGTACATAATACTGCGCCTAGATGGGCGAGTTCGAAGATCAGGGAGAGTAAGTGGAATTTCAGAGCAAACTTGTTTCGCTTTTATTCCCATTTAGTTGTCACGGCTAAAATATGTTTTTGGTCCCTGTAAATATGGCGAGTTTGGGTTTTGGTCCCTGGTAAAAAAAAAATTGAAATCCATCCCTGCAAATTTTTTTTGTTTTTTAAAATAGTCCTTGGCCCCACTTTATTGATGATTTGGCACATTTATGCCTACATGGCATTCGTTGACTGTGTAACTTTGCACAGTTGGCAGCCACATGGTAATTATTCTAGGTTAATTATTTAATAAACTTTTTTAAAAATAAAATATATATTTTTGAAATTAAAATAAAACATTTAAAAATAAAAATAAAAATTAAAAAATACGGAAATTAATTTTTCCAAAATTTTTAAAAATAATTAAATTAAATTTTTCAAAAAAAAAAAATTGAATTGAATTTTTGTAATTTTCCAAAATTAATTTCCATATTTTTTTTATTTCGAAAAAAAATGAAAAATTATTTTTTGTCTTTTTTTTTCTGGTCAAGTCTTTTTTGTATTTCTAATTTTCGGAATTTTTTTTTTTTTTAATTTT
>Ga0228711_1005781_pt1 | contig 18710 bp, 10 predicted proteins | sample MedpolnodulmetaG_2_FD_177996 | JGI IMG/M metagenome (GOLD analysis project Ga0228711, IMG submission 177996) | Root nodule microbial communities from Medicago polymorpha collected in Santa Monica, California, United States - brown nodules | ecosystem: Host-associated > Plants > Roots > Nodule...
AGAAAAAATGAAAAAAATACCAGAAAAAATGTAGGATAAACAAAAACAACGTAAGACCAGATTTTAAAAAATAAAATAAAGAACCATAAAAATAAAGAAACGATCAGAAAATATTAATTCACAGTAAAAATACCAGAAAAATTTCAATTAAAAATACATGAAAAAAACTAGTTTGCACCTCTAAAAATGAATGTCTCCATTTTAGATGCTCGAACATTACATTCAAACATAAAAAATAAAAAATAAAACTAAAAAAAAAACCTTAAATACTTCATTTGTCCCTAAAGTTGTAGCACATTTTAGTTTTAATCCCTGTATTTTTTGTAAATGATCTTTTAGTCTACTCCGTTAAATCTTGGGGAAAAAAATGTTGATGTAATAAACATTTCCTTTTGAGAATATTTTTGTTCTCATATCTAACTTTTTTGATTCATTTTGACAATATATCTTTCAAAAGATTCATTTGATGATTTTTTTTTGAAAGAAAAAGATTCATTGGATGATTTATTTCTCAAATCCTGCCGTTTCTTTGTTACATTTGGACACGTTTTTTGTATTGATTCAATGTTTTTCTGATATTGATTCATGATGAATGATTATTATCTTGACAAATGAGTTTTTTTTGTATTGATTCAATATTTCAATTCCCTTTCTATTGATTAAAATATCATATACATCTAAGATGGTGACAATATCGTATCTACGTATCATATCATATTTGAACAAAACGGTATGCCACGAATTTGGCATTATCATTTGTTTGTGATTCCAAGCCAAAAACATTATCCATTATCTCTTTTATTATTTTGTTCCCAATATTAACCTATTGTAATTAGACTATTACTTTTTCCATCCTATGACACTCTCATGTATCCTGTAAAATTTTCAAAAATGTCCCTTGCAGTTCGGATTTCATAATCTAAAACTATGCTTATGTATAATCAACAATCATAATCTCTCTCATCCATCAAGTTTGAATTTTGTTTTTAAAAACAACCAAAAAACCAGGTAAAAAAAATGATAAAAGTCTGTCAAATAAAATCATAAAAACACAAGGATGAGAGTTAGGAAGATTAACATTGTCTTTATACTGACTATCCATGTTACAAACATGTTCAGAATTGGTGCTGATGCAGAAAAAAGGGGTCGAAATGATAGAATTTTGGATTTTGAGGGACAGAGTCCCGTAAGAAGTCCCTTCTAAGGGGGTCTGGATCTAAAAACACAAGGATGAGAGTTAGGAAGATTAATATTGTCCGTAAAATGACTACCCATGTTACAAACATGTTCATAATTGATGCTAGTGCAGTTTGGATTATGTAATATGAACTACATCAGCACCATGACAAAATGGGTGTTTGGGGGGTGTTCGGATTGGATTCTATAATCCGAAAAAATCAGCACGACCTATTTTTTTAGGTTATCGGATTATAAAATCCGAATTGGTGAAAAACTCACTTTTTCACCCTAGAGTGGGAAAAACTCAAATTCGGATTATATAATTCAAAGTATATTTTGGGAAAAAATAGGGCGCGCGAGAAACATGCAAGGTGGGTAGGGGCGGATCTCCTCAGGGACCCATGGGAGCCATGGCCTCCCCTAGGTTTTCCTTATATACTATATTAGGCGTGTTAAATCAATTAGATATCAGTTGTTGCAGTGGAAAGGAAGTTCGATAATTAGTTGAAGGTTGCTGGTTCAACACTATCCTTTTCTTTTCTTTTTTTTAAATATTTGTCTTGTATTTTTACATATTGTATTAAAAAAAACGCTTTCGTCGGATTCAAACCCCCTCTTTCTTGCTACTTTCAAACAATTCAAACCACTAGACTAGTTACTAATTATTGTTGCTTCATGAAACCGTTTAATATATATTATATAGAATTTCGGCACCCCCAACAAATTAACTCAAGACTCGCTACCGAGGGTGGGAAAAGTAATAGTCTTATAATTATAGTGGTTGGAATTAAACTACAGAATGTTGAATGTGATGGATCTGCTCCTTCCCATGCCCATGCCCACGTCCTCTTCACACTTCACACCCTTACATTGCTTTAAGAGAATTGGTCTTCTCACTTTTGATTTTACTCTTTCACTTAACTCAATGTGACTTAACTCACGTTTGGTATTTTTCAGTGTGAGTTAACTTATGTTGATACTTTAAAGATCGGTTAAACTATCTTAAAAAGTGATTGAACCAATTTTAAAAGTGTCAGCGTGAGTTAACTTACGCTGAAAAATGCCAAATGTAAATTAACTCACATTAAATTAAGAGAATGAATAAAATAAAAAACGAGAAGGGCAATTTTTTGTTTTAATGGGAATTTGACAAAGTTATAAACATTTACAAAAATATTTGTTTTAAGGCTTAGTCAAGTGTGAGACTGTATGACAAGGCTTTCAGTGTGGATGAATTCAAATACTCATTCTATCCTTTTTTATAGGAGTAATTTATAAAAATCACAAGTATTAAGAAAAGTTGTTGGAGTAATAAAGTTATCTCAAATGTGTGTGACTATTACTGTTTTTTTAAGGAGTGTGTGACTATTACTTGATTATCCTTAATTAAATATATATTTAATGTGTACCCAAAAAATAATATATTTAATGTTAACTTTTCATATACCAAGACAAATTGATAGTATTATTAAATGATATATTTGAAAAAAGTGTAATCAATGCATCTAGGAATTTGTATATAATCTTATATTTAAGGACAAAACTTTTCTAAAAACTACTCCTATAAAAAGGGACAAATGGAGTAAATTTTTTAACCATTGAATAATGAAACTCTACTATTACTATCATGTGCAAGGAGCTCAACCAAGTCGGGCCTCCAAATGCTATGGACCTCAAAAAATAAATTAAGTATAATACCACCTCCCACCTAAAAAAAATATATTACTTTTTTTTTTCTTTCTTCAGTAGACGTTTGAGTTATTTTTTCTAGACTTTAGTTCTCCATTCTGGACATAAATCTGATGCTACCAAACCACGCCCAATTTATATAATCATTTAATTAGTCTATTTGAAAAGCTATTTCATTGAAAGAATCACAATAATCATTTATTTTTTTGCATAAACCATTTGTTTTCCCCTTTCATACAACGAAGGAGTGACAAATTCAAACGACAATGTTAGGTAAATTTCACATCTCTTTCACTTAATTTTTGTTATTTCATTTCATCTTTAGAAGTTCTTCGGATTCTGATTTTTTTAATAAAACTTAACTACATAAAGAAATTACGTTTTTATTTTACTGAAACCTATTTTAAAAAGAGAGCTGAACCTCCTATTTCATAGGAACGGCCCTCCATGATACCCTTCCTTATTTTTACTCCATTATTACATGCTAGATTGAACCAACTAGTGACAAGAAACACAACTTATGTAGAAAATAATGATGGGAACCTAAGACTTTAATTTTTTTTCTCTTTCTAATTTTGAGAATTAATTTTGTTGTATTGTGTGTATTGAACTGTTCATGTACCGAGTCACTGAGGCTTGGGTTTGGTTACCAAAACAAAAGCATGATAGAACTTGAACAAAATTTACAATTTGCTGTTTTCATCGTTTATTACTAGATTTCTGAATTCAGGATAAATATAGAATCTAAGCTATATAAAATGTTGGAAGCTTTAGGTGGTGTGAGTTTCACATGCCACAAAGAAGTCGCCATTGTTAATTAGAGACTAAACTTTTTTTTTTACAAATTTTTTCCTTTCCTCTCATCATGAGATTATTTATAGAATGCAGAGACTTTACATGGTCGTGACTTTAGATTTATAGAATGCGGAGACTTTACACGGTCGTGATTTTAGATTATTCTCAAATTAAAAAAAAGAAGGTAAAACTAGCCCACCTAACTTGGATTATTATCAGAATTATTATTTTGCATTAAAAGAATAATGTTTCACATAAAAACCACAACATTATTACCATTTTGGACTCGACCGACTGGCAGACTACAACTGCAATCAGTGCACCATCAACATTCACCTTCGTGGAACAAATTTGTATCACCACAACACTCTCTTAAAGCATCACAAGCTTCACTTTGCAGAAGGACGATGAGAAAGTCGATAATGTCAGTGGCGGTGGACCAAGAGGTTCTGTTTTGAGTTTGATGGACAAATAGAAAGTGGAGAGTAAAGTGCGATCGCTGATCGAGGGGGCATATATAGTACAACCAGATATATCATAAGCTCATTCGTCCATGGTGGAAGATTCAAAAGACTCTCCCACCCTAGAACACGCCTTGTATTAGATTGGACTTTTGAATTGGTGCATAATATATACCACATCGTTCTCGTTGTATAAACTTCACATTGTCACCTATCAGAGTTGTTAAAACTTGATGCAGAAGATATTGAAGCTAGCTTATTGGACAACAAAGAAGAAGAACATGATAACTCAAGTTACTTGTGCCACAAGATATTGTAGCTTAGAGTGTTTTAGAGTTAGTTATGCCATATAACTAACTCCCTTAATTGTAGGAGAAGCTAGCTATGTTAAAGTGAAGTTAGTTCACAATACTATAGAGTGAACATTCACTAACAAACTATAAAAGCATTTTTTTTTTAGAGAAACAAACTATTAAAAGCATGTAATGACTTCTTTTACAAGTTAATATGATTTTCTCTCATTCTTCATCATGTTTTCTCTTACTTTCTCTCATTTTCTATCACTTTCTATCAATTTCTTGTTTACTCAATATGGTATCATGAGCCTTTTGATCTTAACATGCTTCTTCCGCAAGCTTTCATCCATGGTGCCTCGTACAAATAATGCATCTTCTTTTGGAACCGATGTTCTACATGATCAATAATCCAGTCCTTACTTCGTTCATCAAAGTGATGGTCCTTCTTCTGTAACCGTTTCTCCAATTTTAGATGGCTCCAATTGTCACTCATGGGCTCGTTCTATGCGTAGGACTTTAGGAGGCAAGATGAAGTTTGAGTCTGTTGATGGAACAATTCCTCCGATTCCTAATAATTTTGATCCTACATTTCATTCTTGGAATCGTTGCAACATGTTAGTTCACTCTTGGATCATGAATTCTGTTCTTGATATTGTATTTATGTATCATATCATATTTGAACAAAACGGTATACCACGAATTTGGCATTATCATTTGTTTGTGATTCCAAGCCAAAAACAGTATTATCTCTTTTATTGCTTTGTTCCCAGTATTAACCTATTGTAATTATTGTGGTTGGAATTAAGCTGCAGAATGCTGAATGTAATGGATCTGCTCCTTCCCATGCCCACGTCCTGTTCACACCCTTACCTTGCTTTAATGGGAATTTGACAAAGTTATAAACATTGACAAAAATATTTGTTTTAAGGCCCGGTCTAACATGAAAGAGTATGATAGGTCTTCTATCATGGATGAATTAGAATATTTCTTTTTATCATTGGATAGTGAAGTTCTATGATTATTATCAAAATTTTGGTAGGTGGACAATTTTTTTTGGTTGGTTGACATTTTTGAATTCAACAATTTAGGTTAGGGGTTTGTTCTAATTCTTTTTTCAAGTTTATCATCTATCCTTGCGGACAAAGTTTTACAACTCGAGAGTTTACCTCAACTCGTTTTGCTTAGGTGAACTCGACTCAAGAACTCGTACGAGTTTACCTAAAATTAAAATTAAATAAAATTTATTATTTACATGACATATGTAAACTAATATAATATTGTAAATAGTCCAATAGTGTAAAATATTACTAAATTATAAAGGTTTTCAACCACCATAATAAAACATTATGTTCAACTAAACATCAAATTACAAAATAAACTTGCAAAATCCTAAGTTTCATAAGTCTCTTAAGTCTTAACCATCTAAAAAGCCTCTTAAATCTTCTCATGGCCCAATTTTTCTTCAATTTTTTTTTGACGTAAACTCGGCAAACTCGGTCGAGTTTACTAAGTTTGATCGAGTTAACTCGAGTCAAACTCGTCAAACATTCTGATTTAACCAAAAATCGAGTTTACCTCCGGCTTAACACGATTTTGATACCTAAAAACGTAAACTCTATAAACTCGGCGAGTTAACACTCGATTTGTGAAACATTGCTTGCGGGTCTTTCAAACACAACCGTAATACATCTATTAAAGCGTTTTACACTTTCGCCAATGTTTTTAAAGAGTGTTACACTTGGATCATATGATATAAAAACATATTTACAGGCAAAACAATTATATTTCCTCAAGATCTTCTAAACACAGTGGGACTGATCCAAGACAATTCCAATTTCTGCCATAGTAACTTTAATACCAAGAATTAGTTAACTTCTCTCAGGTTGTTCATATCAAATTTATTAGACAACAACGATTACACATCATTGATGTTAGAGTTTGTGTACCTATGTTGCTCACATAATCTTGTCTTCTCAATCTTATTTAGGGTGCATTGTTTTAAACTATGCATTCATACACTTGGTGGTGTTGGTTTTTGAAATGTGCATTTTTTCACCAAGTGAATCATTTTACTTCACTTCGTTTAAAAAAAATTGTATTTTCAAGTGTTTTTCTAAAAGTTAAGTGTATCACTCATTAAAGTGAATAGAGAAAAACATGGAATAATTTCACTCATATAAATGAATCGTTTAACTCATATATGAATGAATCGTTTCAATTATTTAAAAAAAAGTGATTTTTAATGTTTTTTAAAAAGTGAATCGTTTCACTTAAGAAAGTCATTCGTTTCACTTTTGTTTTAGAGAAAATAAGTGTTTCACCTTTGGGAGTGAATCGTTTCACTTCGCCTTTTGACAACATCCTAATTAATAAACCTATATTGGAGCTTTAGTTAATACAAACCAAATAACTAAAGGTTTCTTTGTTCAAAAAGAGCTTTTTAATTTTTATTTTAAATGAGGCTCCACAATGAGATTAGACCCTTCGAATTAATCGGTTCTTGTGTCGGATACCCATTTTTTTTAATTCTTTATTCAGGACAAAAATCCCAGTCCCACCTCTATGAACACATATTTTCCAATGCCTTCCAACCCTATCTTTCTTTATTTGGGTCGAACTCACTCACACTAGCAACCACCAAACTACTTAAACCTCCTTACCCATATCTCACAACTAAATCAAGAATATGTGAAAAGAGACTGGTTTATTGCAAGTCAAAAGGGACTAATAAAGAAACTGGTTTATCTTTATTTGGATACATGACTATGTTTGGTAAAGTCAATAATATATGTTTTGTAAACTTTTCTTACTATAGCTTATAGCTTTTCTTGAGATGCTATTTTAAATAGCATTTTAGATTATAGCTTATAGATTTTTATATTTTCTTCCACTTTTAACTTTTTAATATTATTTTTATAAAGAAAAATCTGTCCACTCTAAAGTAATAAACTGCCCACATTTTCATTCTTTTAAGAATGATGATCGATTAATAGATTAAGTTAGAAATATAATTGATTAGATAATTATTGAAGCAGAACACAAAAGATTTAGAATCAAGCTTGCTGCTAGATAAAGAAGAAGAACATAGTGCACCTCAGTTTTGAAAGAGCTTTCTAGTTTGTTATGAAGTTAGTTATTTTCCTATAAGATGGAACTTACAGTAGCTTAGTGTATACCATCATAGAAGTACTATAAATACACGCAATACCTTCATTCTCAAGTAATCAATAATAATGCTTTATCCAGCTTCTACATTTTTTTTTTCTCCTTTTCTCTTATTTTCCATCATTTTCTATCAATTCTTAGTTTCTCAACAATAATTTTGTTAATCAGCTAGGATGATATATATTATTAGTGAGTTTTTTTTTTTTTTTTTTTTTGTGGTGGCTAGAGTTTGAACCTCAGATCTTGCATTGTTCCTACCGACTGAGCTAAGTTCACGAAGACATTTAACTCATATTATGAGTGAGTTAAGATAACCGATTAAGTGCTTAATAACAAATTATTTAAATAAAATATTACTGCTCAAAACTTCATCAATACAATGTAGCAATACAAATGAGATTAAGCATTGGAAATCACCAACTAGATTTACTAGTATGGAACCATATCCATTTTATGGAAATACAAAGTACTCTAATAATAGGGAAAAATACTGAAAGTACTAAATAGAAACACATAAAAAAGTGCAATGACTAATTAGGAACACGAAAATAAATTGGAATAGGATTGTGTTTGTTTGGTGGTGCACTCCAAACAGAGAAAGCACTTGAAGCATTCAACCATTTATGTGTCATTTCTGGGTGGTGACGGTCAATTACATTCTTTAAACTCTCAGTTGTGTTCACCCATTCCAACCCTTCTTTGGTGTATGTCTCCTCATTGAAGTTGCTTGTGAAAAACCTATCAGACTCTAGCCTCCTTCAAAATGTATGAAAGTTCAATCAAATCCACTATATGTATTTCTTTTGAAAAAAACTTCAACAAAATAATTAAGAGTGTAAGCCTCAACTATTTACTTAAACAGACATTTGAAAAACTAAGTCTAACTTTTTTAATAAACAAGTCAGACCAAGTCTAAACAGGTCAGGCCGTAAGCCCTTCTAAGCCTTCCTGACATATTTCCAACCCTATCCCACACACATAAATAACCGTATAATAATTCAATAAAATGAAAGGTTTACACATTAATAAAAGAAAATAATTTTGTAATTTTTTTTTACCTAGTTGCCATGAGAATGAATATTGCAAAAGCTGTCTCACTAATTGCAAAACCCTTTATCTTCTTCTCTGCCATGAGACCTACTTGCAAATCAAGCTCCTCAACATCATCACCATATACCTCTTCTAACACTTTAATGGTTTCCTTATCATCTGTCAAATCTTCCCATTTTGATATAGGTATCATCAGTACTCCTCTCCTGAATTGATTATATCTTGGTACATTCTTCTCTCTATCCCTGTAAACTGCATTTATTAGATCAAATCACAATGTTAAGTCAATGTCACTTACACACAAAATAAAATGGTCTTAATTTAGTTGTAGTTCATATATCCTACTTTCAAGAGAAGCCAAGTCCACATGGTTAGATCTTTCTGTGCCATCTACATTATGTGGTACTAGGTCTCTGAGCCATGATGGATAGTTCCAAAGTTCTAGGGCACCACAAGCTTGGTGACCCATTGATACCAATTGTTTTTGAACTCCTATCTCGAACAAGGTCTTTTCTCCTTGTAGTCCAATCAAATCATTCATGGGAATCCTAACACCAAAAGAAATATTTTTTGAAGTCATTAGGAAGTAAATATAATTTTTTTTATTATCAATAGTCAATAAATAAAATTGAGATTGAAAAGTTCTAACAACATATATACTTTGTTTACTCTCTTTCCAAAACTTTGCGTGATTGAGTAAAATTTAGGCGAGTCTTACTAAATATGAGAATCTTATTTATTTATTTATTTATTTTTGTCAAGAGAATCTTATATTCTATTTAGTGAGACTCATTTGCACAAAAAATTTATTCACGGGTCATAAAAAAGTGTTGAAACTTTGTTAACATCATTCATATAATTATAATATTATAAAAAGTTAATAAGCTATGATGGTGAAAAATATTTTGGCATACTCTTCGGTTAATGGTGGAGATTTGTTAAGCCCTGGAGATGCAGATATGTCTCTCAAGTGCAAGGAATCAGGTAGGAGTTGATGCATCCTATAGACACTGACAAATTCCTCAGTCAAAGAGTATGGAACACCATGGTTTTCTGTTCTCTTCATGCCCACATATCCACTCAAAAGAGCTATTCCAACATGTCCAAATGTGTCCTTAAATTTCTTTCCCAATATTCCATACCTAAAATTTAATTGAATAGTTTAGCACCATGACATAAATTAATGTAATGAACATCAAAATCATTATACCTATTTTATTTTAATTTGACATAATCATACTATAACATCGACTCCTATAAATTTGGAGGGTAAAGTCCTTATTTAAAATAAAACAAAATATGCTTTATTTTGCATAAAACATTAGTATCCTATAAATTTCAAAATGTCAATTCGGTAAGCTTAACTCAATTAATAATGACATTGTATTATGTACGGATGTCTGAGTTCGAACCTCGAATTCTACACTTATTTTGTCAGAGAAAATATAACTGGTGAAAACCCAAAGATTTGTGTTCTTACCAATTGGCGTGAAAACCTGCAAGCAATATGTCAGTTTTAATAAGCTCCACACTCCAATCTATTACATGAATCTTTGCAATCACAGCTGAAGTTACCAATCTAGCACGACGATAAAGATCTTCATCTTCAAAGTCTGGGTAATGCTTCTAATAAAGTACAATTTAAAAATATATTAGTTTTCATTTATTCTATATATCAATTCTTTATATATATTACTTAATATACATGTACACAAGTGTGGCATATGTTTCAATTTCTAGGTTTCTATTCATAAAACATCTCAATCCAAGATCAACATTATACATACCTTGAGAGTATCACAAACAGCATTGTGTTCTTGAATGAAAAGTGCCTGCAAAGTTGAAACACCAGCCCAACTATTGCGAACATCACCTGAAATTGCTACTCCATCTTCATTTTGGATAAGGTTACCATCATCTGATATTTTTAACTTCCCATCTTTGAAAGTCCTCACTTTGTTCAAAACTTCTTCATTGCTTCCATATATCACACTTCCATCCCTTTTATTATATACATTCATTCATTCTTGTCATGTGTATATTAAAAGATCTTAAATTGAGACAGTATACAATGAATTTTTTTTTCTTCAAGTAATAACTTAGTGGCTAAAATTCAGCTTATAGTGAATAACTGAAATGTTTAGGGTATGAAACCCGATTCTTGCATATAACAACGCATTGCCAACTGAGTTATACTTACATGGACATAATGAAGACTTTTATATATAGAAATATAAATATTGTTACCACCAAGGTGTGCGGATGTTAGCAGCTCCAGTCTTGATATCATAGAAGCCAGTGGGAATTTCCTTTGTCTTGTAGAACTTAAAAGATTTTAGTGGGCATTGGCTTGCAACTTCATTTGGTGCAGTGAGTTCAATCTATATAAGATAATTAAAATAATTTTTTTTTTCAAATAGTTAGTGGTTAGAATCACATTTAATCACAAAAAAGTGGAAAAATATGTTATTGAACATTAATTAATTTAATGTTTATTTTGTCAAAATAAATGTAATGTTTGTTAAAAAAAAACTTAAACATTTCAAGTGATGTATCTGGATTATAAATGTGACCGGATAGTGTATTTGTAATTTTAAGTTGATGAAATCCATTCGCACCTGCTTGGTGTCTTCCATATGATCTACCCAATCATGTATCATAAATTGAAGCCAAGATGCTGCAATCACATTCAGTTGCTTTCCAGTGTCCTTGTATGTTCTTCTCTCCAGAAGTTTTGTGGCCACCACCATTGGATTTGGCTTCGACAACTACACACAAAACAAATAAATACTTGCTACTTTTAGTAAAAAATAATTTTATAATAATTGCTATAAAATGAAGAAAAGATGTAATATCTATCTTTGTACTAGATCTACATTAGACACTCTTATAAAATCAAATTATATTTTTCCTCTCTATTTTTTAAGTATTTCAAATTTATTCTCTTAACGGACGCATAAGTACATACCGTGTCTAATATGGATCTCTAAAAAATATCTAAAAGTAAACCATTTTTAGTAAAATTGTATTTTATAATAATAAAAGATAATAACCTAGACTATTTTATTAAAATCTATTAAAAATTAATAAAGTTCACATTTGAATCAGATTCATATATAAATTCAACGATATACACCCACTATTATAAACAAAAATTCACTTTTTAAATTTATTGAATAAATAATGTATATTATGGTGACGAAAAAGTTAACTTTTAATTGTAATTGTGACTAGAGGGTTGTAAGTAATTTTTAATTTGGACCTTTTCCTTTTGATCCACAGGAAGCATATTTCTGCCAAAGAAAGTCCCTTGGCTTCCAGCACCATCATTAAAAGGGTCATTATACCTTCCATCAGCTGTTCTGTATGGGAAGTCAGTAGGGTTGTACCTAATCCCAACAGGTGTTGTCCCAACGTTTATGAGGTTGTATTGTTGGTGAAGATGGCGTCTAATGTTCAAGTACAAGAGGCCTAAAAAAACAGGTAAACGATGCCATATCCCCAACTTGTCAATGGAGTGTACAATCTGTAAATACCATGCAAAAAACCAAAAAAAAATAAATCATGTAATTAGTAGTCATGAGCATAATATTTAAGCATAAAGACTTAGTTAAATATGTAAATGGTACTTATAAATATATCAACAATTTTGATTTTAATCGTTCTAAAATATATATTTTTGTTTTAGGTCTTCGCAAATATACCACTTTAAGTTTTAGTTTTTAAAAGATTTGTTTTAAACCTTGCAAAATTTATTCATATTGAATTTGGTCTTTGTAATATATAGACTATTTGAAAGGGTATCCTTGTTAACTTATTGATCTCTTATGAAAATAATCAAAAGGAGTATAATAACTAGAAAACCAAACAGTACATGTACAATATAAATATAAGGTGTTGTCAAAATAACATTTATCGTTAAAGAAAACATATGGTCAAGGTCTTGACCATGTGATAAAGATAAAAATTACTAGTATTCTAACTTTACTAAATCAAATTTAAAGTATAATTTAAATTTAAATTTAAGATATGAGTCGTCTAATCTTTCACATATCATCAAAACATGCTTATAGTTATAGCATCGCAAAGTTCACAAGAACAATTATAAATGTATATTTATGATAGAAACAAGAATAATATAGTTGATTATGAGTGATGTTTGTACAAGGAAAAGAAAAGCATCTATGATGGTCATTTTGGACACTGCTTCATGGAAATCTTTATGGATAGCATGGTGCATAACCCTTGCAAAAAGATCTCTAATTGGATCGATTACTATAGACCACATTGTTGCTTGGTATAAGACTAATTTTGATGAATTGTGTATGTGTGTCATTCAATGAAAAATGTTAGGGTATTTATAACCGGCAACCGCAAGGGATAGGACTTAGAAAATTGACTCAATTCTAATTTATGTGCAAATTGTTGGGTGGGACCTTTCAAGTGGAGCCCACACCAAATTAAATAAAAGAAAAGAGAAGAGATAAAGGGAAATAACAACAAAATATGTGGGGTGTCCAAGAGACCACCACATATTTGAGAAATTAATATTTCATCTGTTCTAAAATAAGTGTTGTTTTAGAAAAAAATTGTTTTAAAATAAATGTCACTTTCAGTTTTCAATGCAATAAAAACTTTTTATTTTTAATTATACTCTTCAATTAATATTGTATATACTATTTCTAAAATATTATTTTTTCTTTAATGAAAAACAAACGAAAACCAATAGTTGATTATGATAATTTGATAAAATAACACGTCTTTTTATCTATTTTTTGAACAAGAACACCTCTCTTTATTTTAATTAATTCATTTCTTAATATGTGTGTAAAAACCTTAAATAACTTCATTTTGAAATGGAGTAAGTATGTAGTTTGTGTCATCAAATTAATTACTTAGATGATTTTAGTGAGTAGTTGTGTTTTCTATCAGTTTTGAAATACCCTACTTATTTGCAAGGTTTGGTTGTTCTTTTCTGGTTAGTTTTATGATAGTTGATGATTATTTGACGTGCTTTGTCAATTCATAAAAATAGTAAGATATTTGATGTTGTACTCATTGTCTCGATAGTGAGTTTTTAATCGGATTAAGTTCGGTTTTTTTTATTCATATAAGTGAAGATTAGTCACTTTAGTCCCTGAATAGGAAATGAGTCATCACTTTATTCCATGAATACAGGTAAATTGCAAAATAGTCCCTGAATGTAGACTCTGGTAGTCAATTTAGTTCTTGAATGCAGACTCTGTTAGTCAATTTAATCCCTGAATGTAGACTCCATTAGTCACCTTAGTCCTTGAAATTGATCAACAAAGTTTACATTCAGGGACTGTTTTGCAATTTCTTTACATTCAGAGACTAAAGTGACTACTCATTTTTCATTCAGGGACTAAAGTGACTAATTCCTCTATCTTGTATTGAGAGGAATTTTTTCATCCACCTCAAAATTGAGGAGTCAGGATCTTCTCTATTATTAGTTTCTCCATTTCTTTTATTAGGAGAAATAAAGACACAACAAATTTTGAAAATAATTAATAATAATGGAATTTACTTAGTGGTATGATTCACTACATACTTTTTTGTTTTTATCTCTCACCAAATGACATTATCCATTTATTCTTAACAAATGAAGATTTTAACTCAAAATTGACGTGTTTGTATTTGCAACTTTTACTAGTTTTTTTATATATTGTTGTTATTTTCGGTGTTGGTTGTGTACTTGTGTATGATAATTTGTCCAAATTCCAAAAAAAATTGATAAATTAACACTTCTAAATATTCATTTGAACAATTTTAAAAAAAAAAAAAATACTCTAATGGTTTGGATGTACATTTTAAAAGATGAATAAATAAGGTGTTCGAGATCGATCCCTGACTCTTACATCTAAAAATAGACATCGTTGAACATGATCACTAGAGTTCAATAATACAACAATAGAGAAAATTAACCCCGGTATACAACCACGAGGATAACAATGATACTTTTTTATTGATCAAAATTATAATCGTTAATTTTAGATATTTGTTGAGGAAAATATTAAAAAATGATGCCTCTTTCTAATGAACATGTGGCCTGCCGGCGTATGATACATTTGAATGCATGTTCTTTACTGCAACTAGTGCTGGTATGTGTAAATGATACTATACTATTTATGAACAAACAAACAAATCATTGAACAATTTTGGTATATAGATTTTGAATATACGAACAAGATAATATATTTATATACTCGTACGGCTTTCGATTCTTTGAATACAACCAATCTAATGAAAAAAAGATTAAATTATTACTAATTTTAGCAAATCAAGGTGTTCAAATCTTTTCTTTTTTTGACAAACAAGGTGTTCAAATCTTATTCTAGTAAAATCTAATCGATTGAATTTATTATTAATTTTAGCAAATTTTATATGAAACAAAAATTGTTTCAATTGAGATTAGATTGATTGACTTTATTAAATTGATTACATTAAATTTGTAAATTATTTATATTTTAAATTTTAAGGCATTTGAAAAATAATTTATTTTTCTCAAAAGTGCTATTATGGGCTTTGACTAAGCTCATTTAAAAAAGAGAAATGATATTTGTACAATCATTTTGGTACAATTTTTGAACAACTTTCTCTCTCATACTCACATTATATTCTTATTCTCTCTCTTCATTTTTCTCTCTCTCTCTCTCTCTCTATTGTTTTTGACCAGTAAGAAGATAGAACAATAAGGTTGTCTCAAAGTTGTATCAAAAAAGTTGTTCAAATATCATTACTCTTTAAAAAAATTCCTTAGACCTTAATATCTGTTAGGTCTTTATATTTTTTTTCTTTCACTCTCAACAAGCTCTAGTTCTTGTTAATGTGTTACTACTTGATTAGATGATGAAATGGTGCAAATGAACTTGATGTTAGTAGGATAGGCAAACCATGGTTCATTACATGAAACAAACCACTTGTTTTCTATGCATTAAACCAAATGTGTGAATGTCAATATTACAAATGAGTGGTAGTGGAGGCTTGATCCTAGCGTCGGTTATTCAGTCAGGGGTGTGTTCACTTTGCTAACTAGTCAGGAGATTTATGGTTTGGAAGCTACTTCAGATTTAAATTGGCACAAATAGGTTCCCCTAAAGGTTTCTATTTTGGCGTGGAGACTTTTGCGGAATAGGTTGCCGACAAAGGATCATTTGGTGACTCGCAAGGTTACTTTTCAAGACTTGCAATTACGTGTGACAAGTTGTGGAGCTTCAGAGACGACTCGTCATGTGTTTCTATCATGTCCCTCTCTTTGGAGTCTTGTTAGATTATGAATTGGTGTGGCATCTGCCGACCCTGATCATTTACATGATCATTTTGTTCAATTTGTTCATTCTTCAGGTAGCTTACGAGCACATCGCTCCTGTATGCAGATTCTTTGGCATTGTTGTGTTTGGGTGTTATGGACTAAGTGTAATAATAGATTATTCAAGAACAAGGAAAACTCCGCTCACCAGCTGTTAGATAAAGTTAAATTACATTCTTATTGGTGGGTGAAAGCTTATAATGCAGATATTAGTTTAAACTTTCATATGTGGTGGTCGAACCAGTTTGTGTTTATAGGTATAGGCTAATTCCTTTTTGTTTCGTTTGATTTTGACTGCTATGTATCTAAACTTGAAAGCTTTTAAGATCCTTGTTGGCACACCTTATGCTTATAAGGACTCACTGTTGGTGTTAATATATTCCATTTTTGTTGTTACAATCTTGTCAATGCATCTAGCAACTTGCATCTAACAACTTGTTAATGCATCTAGCAACTTATATCTAACAACTAGTCAATGCATCGAATCTTCCACTTTGTCACTTTGCCTCACATGTGCATCTAGCAACTTATATCTAACAACTTGTCAATGCATCCAATCTTCCACTTTGTCACTTTGCCTCACATGAGATATATAACTTGTCTTACATGCATCATAGACACATGTGTCTTGCTATATCAATGGCTTTACCATTCACAATATTGGACGGCTGGATCATTATTTGGATCAATTTCTTCCATAATTAAATTAATCAATCAGTTTGTCTTGCCTAAAAAAATCTCTTCTAATTAATCAATTATTTATATCTCAAACGTTGCTCAACTACTTTTGTTATTTGGACATTTTTTGTATTAATTTTTTAGAAATTTTTATTCCTCTCATTGAAACACTATAATCCAATGTCCGTGAATTAATTAGGATATTATAGTTCAATTATTGTTTGCTTCTCAAAAGGTGACAGTGTATACAGTATATATATCATATAGAATCAAAATGGTATCACACGAGTTTGACATTATATATATTCGTAATTTGTGGTTTCAGGCGAACCACATCATCCATTTCTTTTACTATTCTTTTGCTCACATTTATACAAAAAAAGTCATATTATCGAGGCTTTAATTATACTGCAGAAAGCAGTGGATCTCATCCTTCATTTTGGGGGACAAGGTCAAGGGATATGATACTTTCTATGTCTTGAAAGAAGTTAAATATATTGACAACACATTAGTCAAAAAGATCAATGTTATACAAAATACTCTCCTTCAGTCTTAATAAAAAACTATTTATTAGATTTATTATATAATCCAAATACAATTTATATTATAGATCAAATATATTATTTATTCAATAAGTTTAAAAAGTGATTTTTTGCTTATAATAACGACCGAAGATAGTATATCAATTTTTTTGTCAAAATAACAAATCAATTTTCTAATGCATATCTGAGACAAGTGTTGCCCTATAAATAAGTTTGTTTTTATTATCCTTTATTATAAAAGCTAGACTTGATGAGCTAACATGTTTGCCTTAATCCCTTGCATTTTTCTCTCCTAAGCATGTAATTATTACTAATCTAATCTCCCAACCACACACTTAATCACAGCCGTTGATTCAAACTCTATTTTCAAACCCATCACTTTCTCTCTCATACAGAAATGTCATAATGACAATTGAAAACAGTGTTAATCATCCTCTTTTCCCCTCCCTAATACGTAATTAATGTTAATCAACTCAGTCAATCACTCCTTTCATCTCAGCCGTAGATCTCATAACCTTTCATGTATTAATATTCCACAATTTGAGTCAACCACCCCCTACATCTCAGCCGTAGATCTCAAAACCTTCCATGTATATCAACGAATGCATTCCCATTATCCTCTCCTGCCATCTTTTTTACGTCAAAACAGTTTAGACTTGACAATGGAAAGTGATGCACAAACTCTCTCACTGCTTAAAGGGTACAAATAACACCGCAAAATCTAACCATGTTTCATCTTCTTTCTTGATCTCTTATGTTTTGTTCCATATATATTTTTCAACTTGCACTAATTTCTTTGAATCTTTGATCTTTTTCAGCTCCATTAGATCTAAATCTTATAACTGAATTGGACAAGTTTGTTAACAGATTGCGAGTTCAACATAGAACTCTTCGACTTGAGATCCATGTAACCGATGTGAGTGCAAGATTACGGATACTGTGTTTTTATAGATGCGACATTTCAAAATGAAATTTCATTTGATCATTTTTCTCACTTACTAATTTCGGATATATATTTTTTTCCAGGGTGCACTTATGTTGCTAAAAACCTTTGTCTCTGATTTTGGTGCATGACTAGGTGATTACGCAACTTTTATCGACCCTAACAACAACCAGTTTGAGGTTATGGTTGAAAGGATACGTGGTAGAGTATTTTTAACTACTGGGTTCAATGCCATACACGACTTTTATGATGTCAGTTTGGGTGGAACTCTTGTGATGGTGTTTACTGGTGTTGGACAATTTGGGATTAACGTGATTAATCGATCAGGACGTGTTGTGGATCCTCCTCTTTTTATTCCTTCTATGAAATTTGAAATTGAGAAAACTATCGTGCCAGCCTTTGCATATGAAGGTGTTCCGGTCACAAGTTAAATCCTCTCATTCCATCATGATGAGAGTAATTTTCAAATCTGGTGGGAAAAGAATTTGACTGGATTTGATGTCACTTCTGGATTTATGGTATAATGTTTTTGTATTACATTGCTTTTTTGGGGTCATTTCTATTACAAGATATAAAAAATTG
>Ga0228711_1005783_pt1 | contig 18706 bp, 10 predicted proteins | sample MedpolnodulmetaG_2_FD_177996 | JGI IMG/M metagenome (GOLD analysis project Ga0228711, IMG submission 177996) | Root nodule microbial communities from Medicago polymorpha collected in Santa Monica, California, United States - brown nodules | ecosystem: Host-associated > Plants > Roots > Nodule...
CATTGTGGTTGACAGTTTGTATCATGATAGGGTACAAAGCTGGGGGGGGGGGAGATTTTAAAAATATTTCACTTTATAATATGCTCTGCTGTGAAATTGAGACTTATGTTTTCAAAATAAAAACTTACTTATATAGTTTCATCTAGTCTTAACATTTTCTTGTTATGTAACAAGTGTACAATACTTTATCTGTTGCTCCTGTATTTGCACTATGGACAGAAGCTTGTTGCCCCAAATCCCAATATAGATATGAACTTGGACTGCTTTTAATTTTACATTATTGAAGCATAATTCAAATTAGACTTAGTATCCTGACTTGTTAGTTTTAGTTATTTTATTTTTTTAATAAAAAAATATTTTTTAAATAATTAAAAATAAAATTATTTTTTTAATTACAAAAAAAATTTAAATAATAATAAAATAAAAAATATACACGTGGCGTCCACTTGCGCATTGACCGAGTCAAAATTGGCCTAGGGGGCCAAAACTGCCACATGGACAAAACTTAAGGGGCAGTTTTGTAGCTTTTTTTTCTTACAGGGCCAAAATCGCAACTTCTTAAAACTTAGAGGGCTAAAACTGCTATTAAGCTTAAAATAAATACAGAAATTCCTCGCATCTTCATCTTCTACCTTTCAACCACCTCCATTAAAGAACTCATCTCATTTTCTTTAACTCAAATTTTTTTCAACATATGAAACTAGTTTGTTCAAAACACAATTTCTTCTTTCCCTTATCATTATCCAAAATATACATCATCTTCCTCCCTCCCAATTACTACCATCAATTTTTCTTCACCTCACTCGTGTTATTATCTTCTTTATTATAGTCATATAAATAGCAACACCCCCACCATCATTCTCTTAATCGAAACATCAATACCCCACCAAAAACTTCTCATATCATAACCACAACCCTTCACTTCAAACACCAACATCCCTATCACCATTCTTTATTTTCTTCAATTGCATCCTCGCAGCCAACCTATAATATAAAGAAACAAAATCCCAGATCGGGCAAGGGAGGCAGAGACAAATTTGGAGTGTGAGAGGCAGTGTGAAGGATGAAAGGGAGATGGAGAGTTCAGAGAGATGGTGCAAAGGAGAGGGAGAAAGAGAGTTCAAATCTGGAATTGTAAGGAAATATATAGGATTTAAGTTTTGTTGTGAATTAGTTAACTCGGTTAAGTCATGAGCGAGTCATGCCAAGTTGAGTTTAACCAATTGATTCATATGGAAATTGATTTTCCTTTTACCTAATTGAATGGTGTATAAAGAAATATATTGCGTGTAGATTACTGATGATTTTTTTCCTTTTACTTAATTGATTCTCAAGTTTATCTTTTCTTTCGTTAAAGTTCACTTTTATTGTTGTTGTTGTTGTTGTTGTTGACGTTCCATGAAAATTTGAATTGTGAGTTCTTTTGTTGTTGTTGTTAATAATAATGAAAATCTGGATTATGATTTCATACGGTAGAAGAACCCATTAAAGAAAACAATTGGAGCACACTTTATTTTTTTGGGTTTGATAAAATTTTGGAAAGATGATTTTTTGGTGTTTTGATTTGTTATTGAATTTCAGAAAAGACGAACATGGTGATTTTTCTGGTTCTATGTTTTGATAAATTTCTAGGTCATGCATGAACTATGAATGAAGAAATGACGAACATGTTGATTTTTTATTTGTTTTTGAATTGTTTATTATTATTTAATTTAATTTTTTTATTTGCAAAAATAGATATTTAGAGTTAATTAATTCAAAAAATAATGAAAATGTCCCTGTCAGTGTGACACATAGGCAGATTATATTGCCATAAGCTAAACGAAGAATATGAAATTACAAGGATATAATCAAAATGTTTTTTTAATAAGGACGAAAATCGAAATTTCTTCATATTACAAGAGCCAAAAGGGGTATTAACCCTAGAAACAAAGACATGTCACTTGATTGATAAATTTGCTCATTTAGTTTGACAGATTTGATCTCTACAATAACTATAGAGAAAACCTTTTCAACGGTAAAAGTTCACAAGACAAGATCAAACGAAATGAATGATGAGGTGTTGCAAATATTAACTGTTTACCTTAAAAAAATACATTACAAGTCTATTTAGTACATTAAAAAAAATAGATTTATTCCTTTTTAGTTTTTACTTCTTTCTCTCTGCTTTCACTTCCTTTTCTTGTTCTAACAAGTGCGTGTTGTACATCCACTCCACCCCTATTGATGTAGTAGATCTCACGACCACTGGCGTGGAGTCACCTCTCTTCTCTTCAACCCACATTATCTCTCTCTCCCTCTCTCCCTCCCTCACTGTATGTGTGTCAATATTCCTCCGTTGAGGATGACTCACTATTCCAACGACGACCACTCACCACTCTTTCTATCAATGACAAATCATTATGTTCTCGCTCTGTGGGGAGGACGACAATGGTAATGACTGAGGGGAGGAGATGAGTGGTGATGGTGATGAAGAGAATTGTGAAAGAGATAAAATCAGCTGAGTATATAATATTTGTATAAGAAATGCTAAAAATGTTCTTAACACATTGAGTTATACTCCAATTTAGGAAATTCAGATTTTAAGATTTCTTTATTTTGTCAAAAATATTCAACCAAGAATGGGTCCCTCATGACCCCATGGAAACAAACAGTGACCCGTTCTGGTCAGCCAACTACAACGCACCTCAATTGTTAAGTCAGAGATGAGGTGCCCCCTCTCTATCTATAATTTAAATTATTTTGATCATGACGCGTCATTGTTGGTTTATGGAAGGCAAGGCAAGGACGGTGCATTTTCCTAATATTTTATCCTTTCTCACCAGCTATATATAATATCATCCCTATCCCCTCCACCCATTTCCAATTATATTATACACTGTAACCCCACCCAACCCATTTTAATTCTTCCTTCATTTTTCTAACATAATAATAAATTAAAGGGTAATAACCTCTACTTTTTTCTTCATCTTCTTCAAAAGTAACTACAAACCATTCTTTTGTACACAAACCGCCATGGGAACTCAAGTTTTATACCCTCAAGACTATTTCATCACACGTACTCCTGCTCCTGCTCCCGCTCCCGCTCCCGCTCCCTTTTCTCACCGGAGCAACCACTACGGCTACAACAACCGTGCCGTCACTTCAAGGTATCACCGGAAACCGGTTACCCGACCAGAACCGAAGAAACCGGAATCTGCTTCGGTCTTGAAGAGATCGAGCGTTGATGATTCAGTTACTGGGAAGAGCAGCGGTTCAGCTGTGGAGAAGGTCACGATTCTCCGCAGGGGTAAGTCGTTGGATTCGGTGAAGATCGACACATACGCTGGATCTGCTGCGTTTGGCGTGTCTCCGTCGCCTAGCGCGCTTCCGTTGCCATCTTTTCTGATGAAGAAGCAGTTGGCTGTGACGGTTGATGACTCTGCGACGCGAGATCTAAGGCGTCTGCTCCGTCTCGATTGATGGGGTTCGGGTCGAACCCGAGAAAATAACCATATGTTGACCCACTTCCACTTGTATCGGTTACCGTCCCTACGCTTCTGGTTTCAAGTTCTGACCCGATTGTGAATTTTTGAAACGAAAGGGTAGATCTGAAATTGGGGGTGATAGGATACAAGCCATGTGTATCTAGCATCTTGTGCAGCTTTGCAAAGGTTAATGTTAATGTAAAATTAGGGATGTAATATCAGTTTAAGGTTAATTTAAAAAAGAGTTTAATTGTGATAAATTTTTATTTTTTTTTTTTTTTTTTTGCATTGTTAACACATCATAACCAATCAAACCAATCTAAAACGAGATTGACTCGATCGACGATAGGATTTTTATCGATAGGTTGTGAAGGAATTGTTGCAGTACATTTAGCAAAAACATAATTTTACCATATTTGTCAAATGAGGTATCATTCCCCACTTTTTCAACTATACCAACGATGTCGTGGTACAAAATTATCAAACTAATGATAGTCCTAAAGTGGGAACTGCAACGAGTTTCACCCGCTCGAGCAATAAAAATAAATGATTCTTAATTCAATCCACTACCGGTCTCTATTTGGTTCTCCTAAATTAGGATAGAAAAATGAATTGCTTGTTTGTCCCAAAGTAACTTAGTGAGAAAAAGAAAAAAAACTAATTCCTGGACCGTTTTCAACACTTCACAATCAACAAACTTTAATAATCTCATTGGTTGAGTTGGGTAGAATTTCAGGTTGTGGCTCACTTGGATGTTGAGTTTTCTATGCTTCTCGAATGAAAATGAAAATGAAACTAAAATACATGCTTTCTCAGGTTGTGGCACCATGAAGCTGAAGTACATGCTCTGATTGTATGACAGAGAAGCATCGTCATGATTATATTCCTAAGAAAGCATTATAGAGGGGCATTATGAAACTAGAACTAATACAGTTAAGCATTTATGGACCAATCAAAGCCAAAATCAAATGATAAAAACATGTATTCACCGGTGAGGGACTTAACAGAACCCTCACCCTAGAATCCACCTGATTATAATAGGCAAACATGGACTTACTTTTTACATGAAAAGTCTAGTGCATTTGATGTCTTAAAAATATTTAAGGCATTGGTAGAAAAGAAATCTGGTTGTTAAATTCAACATCTTATAATAGATAGGGATGGAGAATTTTCTTCTGCTACCTTCAATAACTTTTGTAGCACTCATTGTATCAAAAGCAATTGACAACTGCATATACTCCATAACCAAATGGAGTTTCACACACAAATAACATGACTATAATGAATATGCTGATGGGTCGAAGGTGTATCCTCCAACAGAAGACATTTACGCAATGAGATAAGTTTTTCACGTTAACATTTGAGATGTCGTATTTATATTTTTTACTCCTTTTATTATTGTTAACGTTAGTCTTGGCGGTGTTGGATAATTTTGTTGTTTAGATTACACAAAAAGAGATAATTTAAGGCTTTAAAATATTTTGTTATGCACTTTGTTCCCAGCAATTTTTGTACGAGAAGAGTGTTTATAATCACAAAAAATCAAAAGCTCTAAGTCATAAATGTTATTACAGCAATCACAAAATTAATATAAAATAAAAAACATACAAGAATTCATACTGAAATCAATCTGTTTCCGATTAGTTTGCGATTGTGCTTTACAAAGAATTACTGATACACACCTAACACAAAATGAATCTTCCACGACTTTATGGTGCATCCGCTCCCTGTTAAATTAAAAGAGAATTCTCTCTTTTAATCTAATCGAGATGACTGCACCATAAAGCTGCGGTTGGAGATCGCACATCGAGTTCCATTTCGAAAACATGATTCTCCACTAGAGAGGCCTACTGTGTACTACTAAACATTATGGATTGGATTTTGGGGAGATTCAGTGGTATCATTGGAAATTCTAGAGGCATCATGAGAATCATCCGTACTAACAGGATATCCAATTCCATGTCTATGTTGTGGAAACATCACAAACATCCAACCAACAAACACACCAATAGTTGGAGGCAACACCTGCAGAAGTTGCTTCTGTGTTGACTCAAAAGAAGGATAAAAACAATGCACAGTGTTTGTATCAAGAAGTCCAAGCAATGCAAATATAAGCAAAGACAAAGCAGCATGCACAAAGTCACTACCCTTAAGCCTATACTTTGTTAAATCAACGGAAGTTGAAGCTGGTGGTGAAGGCCATAATCCCTTGGTTGTTACGATTCCGTAGTGTCTCTTTTTATCGGTTCCTGTATAACTATCTGTGAAGGTTGAAAAGAAACAATTGAAACCACATATTACAAGTAGAATTGAGCTAAGGTACTTGTTGCTTGTTTTGCATCGACCACTATTTGTGACAACAGGGTTTAAGAACTGGAACAAGAAAACTGTCCCTGTTGGGAGTAGTTTTATGAGGCTTCCAATTCCACCAGTACCTCTCTTTTTTATGGTACTTGTTGCAGGTGTTGTTGTTTCTGTGTTTAAGGTTGAATGTGAAGCAATTGTTTCATTTCCGTTTTTTTGATCCATCTTAGTACTAAAAATGAGACTTTGCATGTAAAGTTTTCTTTTGTTTTGCTTGTTTGTTTTTTTCTCTTCTTCTCTTTATCACTGTGTTATGTGATCGTTGATTGATTTTATAGAAGAGGAAATAGTGATTAGGAAAAGGTCTTAGTCGTAAATGACTCCTAATCTTGGACTTGGCTTAGTGGCTTTATTAGCTTTAATTATGTTAAAATGGTTTAAGGCTGCTGGTTAATGGAGACTTTAGAAATATCCCAACGTAACTTAATAAATAAATTTTCAAAAGTTAACTTTTGAATATTTATTTTTTATTACACGCTTTTGGCCATTTCCACGAATGTAGTACTATGGTCCATTCTTCCATGCATGTTGAACAAGTCCAAATGATTACTTACCAAGTAATTCGCTACTATCGTAAATGATAAAAGTCCAACTAGAAGAAAAACTTAATAAATACAGAGGAGATGTGTGGGCTATATGCATAATGAGTTGGTTGCCTCCGCCACTATCGTACAAGTTAGAATGTCATGTGTCACTCTTCTTAAGTTCAAATTTCCCCCATGTATGGAAACATGAAGTTTAATTTGTTGTCATGTATATTTGTCATTAAGTCATCCTCCATATATGCCAAAAATTTGGTCGACTGTCACTTCTTATTCGGTTATAGTATATATTAAAAAAAATAAATACAATTTGGTATATTTATGTTTAAAATATGTGTAATAAATATTTATTATTAATCCACATGTCTTAGTTCAATTGACAAGAATGTCCAACATTGTTAAATTGGACGTCAAGATTGGGGTTTGAACTTGGCACATTCACTTGTATGTGTCAGAGTTTATAATGACATTGTCAATTCATCTATCTAAAAATAATGTTTATCGTATTAATATTGCATATCTTGAGGCATGAATATTCCAGTCACTTTCATTTTATCGTATTATTTGTAGGCATTTTTTCGTTGTATGCTATTAACTTATAAATGTTATGAGTCTGTTCACAGATCTTTCATTACAATTGTAGTAATCTTAAATTATATATTCTATTAATTTGAATGAACAGATGAATATCATTTTGTTTTTGTAACAAAAATAAAAATTTATCAACTTACATTTTTTTCTCTGTTATATATTATGAATGAATAAGACATGAAAGTTGACAAAATTTTGGCTTGTAATACGGAGGACTTTTCAACAAATTAAATTAAATATATATAATAAATTAAAATTTGTCACCATTTATATATATATTTACCAAATACCATATATGGTCTTTTAACTTAGATGTTTATAATAAGTCAGTGATCTATCATTAAAAAGAAAATAAGTTAGTGATTTAATTTTTTATAAATTGGTCCTTTAAGTCAGAAAATATATGCATCATTGTCCTATTTTCATCAAACTCAATTAAAAAATATTTGTGTGAATGTTTAATGTTAAGTTGGTATATCCAAATTCACTATTCTCAAAACTAGCGTTCATTAGTGTATTATTCGGTATTGATTTGAAACAAAATTGATTAATTACTTGATTTATAATATTTTTATGAAATATTAAGAAAATATAATCAAGTGCATGAAATTACGATAATTATTTTGGACTTATTCAAAATGCATGGCATGATACATTAGTTTAAAACTGCAAATGGCCAAATTGGTGTAACAAGAAACAATTTTTAAAGCTTGTGGAAAATTTTCAAAAGTCGCCATTACCTAGCAGCCTCAAATCATTCTAATTTTATTAGACTTAATGTCATTATTAAGCCAAGTCCCTCCTTAATTATTTACTCTTCTATAAATTCAATCAACAAGCACATAATAGATCAATAAAGAGAAGGAAAAAACAAACAAAGCAAAACAAAAGAAAACTTTATTAAGATGATGGAACAAAAAAGTGAAAATGAAACAATTGCTTCACATTCAACCTTAAACACAGAAACAACAACACCTTCAACAAATACCATACAAAAAAGTGGTACTGGTGGAATTGGAAGCCTCATAAAACTACTTCCAACAGGGACAGTTTTCTTATTCCAATTCCTAAGCCCCGTTGTTACAAACAGTGGTCAATGCAAAACAAGCAACAAATACTTAACCTCAATTTTGCTTGTAATATGTGGTTTCAATTGTTTTTTTTCAACCTTTACAGATAGTTATACAGGAACTGATAAAAAAAGACACTATGGAATTGTCACAACCAAAGGATTATGGCCTTCTCCAGCATCATCGAATTCAATTGATTTAACAAAATACAGGCTTAAGGGTAGTGACTTTGTGCATGCTGCTTTGTCTTTGCTTATTTTTGCATTGCTTGGATTTCTTGATACAAACACTGTGCTTTGTTTTTATCCTTCTTTTGAGTCAAAACAGAAGCAACTTCTGCAGGTGTTGCCTCCAACTATTTTTGTATTTGTTGGTTGGATCAGGATGTTTGTGATGTTTCCACAACATAGACATGGAATTGGATATCCTGTTAGTACGGATGATTCTCATGATACCTCTAGAATATCCATTGATACCACTGAATCTCCACAAAATCCAATCCATAATGTTTAGTCCACATATAACACACAATAGGCCTCTTTTCGTTTCCCATGTAGGACTTTTGATTTGTGTTACTCACTTGGCGCAACTGATTCGAACTCCGACCTTTACAATGTCTTATCATTTAAGTTATCCTCACGAGGACTCATAATGATAGATTTTTATTGGTAAAAACACAATTACGTAGACTGTGTTAGTGTGAAAAATTATTGTGTAATGTGTCAAGACGGTACACAATCACACCACCAATAAAAAACATTGATTTCAATATGAATTCATGTGTTTTTTATTTTACTTTTTATGATTGCTTTAATAAGATTTTTAGCTTTCTATTTATTGTGTGATTGTAGGGTGAACTTCCAAAAGTGTTGCCAACAAATGCTCATGTAATGTGTAAAAACAAAAACAAATATTCATGTAAATGGTGACGTTAATCTTCAAAAAGTCTCAATTTGAACATTAGTTAGTTTATATGGGTGAGTTTTAAAATATGTATATATTATGATGACAACTGACAACTACATTACACATTAGTAACAACATGTTGATTTTGCACCAATCAAAACTATTCATTTATTTTTTTCCGGTAAATAATAGAAGATAAATAAATGTTTTTGATTAGTGAACTTAGCATGGAAATAGTTACCAACCTTTTATGGATTGGTAGATAAGAATTTGCCATATATTATATCAATATCAAAAAGTTGCTCAATTTGATCCCTTAAATTTTTTTTCTCAATTTGGAGTTTTGAAAGTAAAAACTTGGACAAAAGTCTACGAAACAAAGTCTCAATTTGGAGTTTTAAAAATATATGCATAGTATGTATATCCTTATTTATTAATTTTGTTAAGCCTGCAGCAACTTAACCTAATTTTTTCTCTTCACTAATTCCTTATTAGGTTTGCAACAACTCTATCCTAAAATTTTGGCTCTAAATTTGCATCATATATATTTTGCATTTCTCTCTCTAATAACCGTGAATATTTTTCAAAGCAAAAATTTAATAGATATCTTAATCTTTATCCTTAGTATTTATTAATTTTATTAGGTCTGCAGCAACTTAACCTATTGTTTCTGTAGATTTTTTATTTTTTTTACAAGTTGTTGTACACTTATTTAATACGTTTACAAATAGAATACCCTAATTTTCATGTAAACTCGGCTACCCTAAATAATTTGTTAGAAACCATGAACTGCATTAATTTTTGATGTTTAACTATAAAAGTAATAAAAAAATTGACCTGTACAACAATATAATTTTGTATTCTTTTTATCTTTTTTCTTTAATTTTTTTATTATCATTTGATTGTAATATTGTATCTCTAATAATCTAATTTGCGTTTATTGATCGAGCCATGATCTTACGGGTTACAGATTATTTATTGGTCTCTATTATAGTCGAGAAGACCCATGCGTCACACGGGTCAAAAGTCTAGTTAATATTTAAAAATTAACCATGACAACCAGTTTTCCTTTCCTTCTTCGTCATTTTATTTTTCGCAAATTAAAATTAAATCACATCCATATTATCATTTATAGCTACATATTAGTGTTCACATCCAAATTGATAAAATAAACGAATTTTGATAAAATAAACGAATTTTATTGAATATTTTTTATATTTAAATCATTTCAAGAAAATCTCATGATTTTAATTAGATTATATTTTGAAAAAAAAGGATATTCGTTAATTTAATAAACAATTTTAATTAGAAAATCTCACAATTTCAGGAAACGACGTTTATTAATTTAAATTTGCTAAAAATAAAATGGATGAATCTAAACAAGCTTACAACATCTATATTAATAACATAAAATAACAAAGTATACAATCCTATAAATATGACTATATTCAAGTCTCCGAAGTACCTATGCATCTGAATCTGCAATGTCGACGACATCAAAGTCATTGATTAAATATGCACTGCATTGAAACTGATATGATAATCTGAACCGAACAAATACCACAACAAGACGAGAAAGACAAACAACACTGTATAAAAACGACGAATAAAACAATGTCGCACTAAGATGAAGAAATCATAAAATAAAAAACTAGATATATGTGAAATATTAGTTGCATTCAAAGTAGGGGAAACTGATTTTCATTCAACCAACGACAACACTCTTGAAAAATATCAAGACTATATGTATTCAAAAATTGATTATAATATCCAGGACTATATGTATCCCAAAATTGAGGCATTCCAATACTCTTAAATCACATTGTTGCGAATTCGATCAAAAAAATCACACCAATAACAAACTTGATGTGTGGAGCAAGTGATAATCAAGCAACCAAAACAAAGTGTATGGAACAATTATAAACACAAGACAAAAGTAGAAAAACAGCGAGAGAAAAAGAAGAGAGAACACAAAAGAATATGTTTACCCAGTTCGGTCCAAATTGACCTAGTATGGGGGAGAAAGCAGCCCTCTGTTTCACTATAATGATGAGTAACTTTACAAAAGAGATATCAATGGGTTACAAGAATAAGTCTCCCGCCTAATTCTACCCAAAGTCCCAATCTCTTCCCGTAACCAAGAGACTCAATCCTAATAGTGTTTCCCAAGATGAATCAACCCTCAAACCCTAGTGTTTGTTGCAAAAGAGACAAACTCTATACAAACCCTAGTTTTGTTGTTGTCTTTCTAAACCCTTGTTTCAGCCCCCTCTATCTCAAGGTTTACTCTGATACAAAGTCTATATTTATAGTAAAAGTATCCCTCATAAATTGGAACAAATCTGGCCCAAAAATACGTGTTTGAAAAATATTGTTACGCAAAATCGGGCCCCGAATTCCTCCATTCGGGCGCCGATTTTTCCCGAACCAAACTGCTCCCAAAGACAGCCAAAATCGGGCCCCGATTTTGCACTTCTAGCAAACATCAATTTTGCACTCCAAACTTCAATTTTGAGTCACTTTCACAACAATCTCCACCTTGACTCTAAATTAGTGATGATGTCAATTTAACATCAATCACCATGCTGCTCTTTCCCTTGCTTCCCACTACACCAAGTAGCTCCACAAGTTTACTCCTTAACCTCTTCAGCCATCAGAATGTCTTCCGCCTTCTCGAAGATCCTTGTATCCAAACTACACTAGGAATTTCAGGTAGTTCTACAAGACTATACCATACCTCTTCAATACGGAACATCTCCCGCTTCCTTGAAGATGATCTACTTGTGCCCAATCACCCTTGGCTTTTAAAGTAATCCACAAGTACACACCTTAACCCCTTCAGCCCTCAGAATGTCTTCCGCATTCTCGAAGGTCCTTGCAGTCCAACTACACTAGTAATTTTAGGTAGTTCTACAAGCATTCACCATAACATCTTCAACATAAGACATCTCCTGCTTCCTTGAAGATCACCTTGCATCCAATCACCCTTGACCTTTTTTTAGGGTAATCCCGCAAGTCGTGCTTTACATTCTTCAACCTCCGGAATGCCTTCTGTCTTTATAGTACCGGCCTAGGTACTTCAATTTTGAAATTACACTCTGGTTCCATATGTAGGGATTTTAAGAGGGGTTCTTCAAAATTTTAATACTCTTAGCGGAAGAAATCTCGTCGAACGAATCTTGATTAAATCATTAATCACAAATCAACACTTTAAGGATTCATGTGTTTACCTCTTGAAGCTCAAATTCTTTGATGTCTAACTCAGAGTGAGTGATCAAGAGTATTGCTCGACGACAACACCTCTACTCAGTCCACACAAACATATTTCTTCGATCATAGTGCTAGCTGCTTACGAATGAAGGCTTAGAGAGAGGGACGATTTTAGGATTTCAGAAAACTTGTGTTTCTAAATTGTTGAATTCGGTCTAGTGTTGTGCATGCTTCAACACAAGGGTTCTATTTATGGAATCACTTGTGTGCTCTGCAAGTCAAACAGTCACTATTGGTCTTGTATAAGCCCAATAAACCATTTGCTTTGCTAACTAATTCGCCCCACATACCAAATACACCCCGAGTAATAAGTTCACTTATATCTCTCATGTATATGTCCTTTTGTGTATGACCTTGTAGATTCTTGTAACGTTGACGATAATATTAAATCTTCTTTTAAGTATTTCAAGCTGGCCCTATAATATACGTGAAGTCTGAAAAATGATCTTATAGAAATAAAAACACATATTTTAACCCTGTAATTTGAGATTCTTTATATTTTTGACCTTGTAATATACGTGAAGTCCATTAAAGTTACCTAGAGGTTGAATTTTTTCATATTTTTTGCATACATATTGTTTAGGACGTTAAAATATGACTTTTCACAAAAAACTAGAATTTTTCGACAATAGAATGATTAATTATGAATTTTCCTTTCTCTTAATTATGAATTTCTTAAACAATTCATAATTATCTATACATCGTTTAAAAACTCTAAAATTTCATGGTGAAGGTTCATATAATATTCTAACCTTGCCTACAAAACTATTGAGCGAAATTTGACCAGTGAGTATACGATTACTTCGAACGAAATTGCAATTTTGTACATTTTAGTTGAAAAATCAAAATAAATTGAGGCGTCTTCGAAATGTTATGAATGTTTGCATATCCTTTCTATGTATTTGTATAAATATCTTTGCAAATGATCAGCTCAAAATTCAATTTTTAAGTCAATATTTCATTGTTTTAATTTTTTGAGTTTTTGGCGCTTTGAAAATTCATAATTAATATGTCCATTGTTTGAAACTTCTAAACTTTTGTGGAAAGCGATATTTCCTAAACATGCCTGCAAAAAATCATGACAAAAATTCAACCTCTAACTCACTTTTCTGAACTTCATGTATACTAAGGGTTAAAAATAAAAAGAACCACAAATTACATGATTAATTAGAATATATGTTTTTACTTTTATAGGGTCATTTTTAAGTCTTCGTGTCTATTACAGGGTCAACTTGGAACAATTAACCCATAAAATAATTTATATCGATTGACTTTTTATTTTATTTTTTAAAAAGAAAATTATTGAATTAAAACACAAGCTATCACAAACATATACTCTTTAAAAGACAAACAAAAATACAAAGTTTGTACATGCATAAATATGCAAATAAATATAAAAAACTACACACATAAGAAGCTACACAGAACCAAAAACAATAATACAAAAAAATACACTAAAACTAGTACATATGTAATCCCATACACACAAGCATGCACGCACGCGCACACATAGATATACATATAATTAAACTAGTTTATGAATCAAACAAGTCAAAATATATATGGTTCAAAATCAGCTCAATTAGTTAACAAACTTAATTTTCAGCTTAAATTCAACTTATTTGATTCATGAATTAAATTCAACGAATTAATTATCGAGTAAAATTTTGAATTTTATTGTTAGCACTGTTGAGTAATAAAAAGCAAGTAAAATTGGTTTCTCAAAGTCTCAATTCTCGACCAACAAGAATAATTAAAAAATAAAATAAAAAATCCCTAAAAAAAAAAAGAATAATTAAAAACCATAAAAATCATTTCACGATATAACATATATTCCATTCCTACCAAAACATATATTCCATTGGTTTGGACAATTTTATGTTAACCTTCTTGTTTTTGTTTAATGGTGTAGCCGGATTTAATTGCTCCTGGAGTAGACATAATAGCAAGTTGGTCTCCAGTTTCCTCTCCTTCTGAAGTTGTCGGTGACTCTAGAAAACTAGAGTTCAACATAGTGTCTGGAACATTGATGGCATGTCCACATGTATTTGGTGCAGCAGGGTGCATCAAGTAATTTCAACCTACATGTTCGTCTGCTGCGATCCGTTCTGTTCTAATGACAACTGGTAATATAAATGATGAGTTTTAATTAATATTTGAAGGGAATTGTGTTTCTTTAAGTTGAATATTGTAAACTGTTGAGGAAGTTACCCTTGGAGAGCTTGAACTACACTTCATTTTATTTTATATTAAAATATACACTATCTTGAAAATAAAACATTTATTATACTTCATCCCATTTGAATACATTTGAACTAACGTAAAAAAATAAATACAGAAGATTTTTGAGTGATTGTTCAAAGTTGTCTATTACTTAAGAAAGTGTTTATATGTCAAATGGACTTGCTACAAATATTTACTTATCATAGAAGGATGATGTATTTTAGATTTATTTGATCTGAGCTTATTATAGTTTACTTATCATGGTTTAACCTAATACAAGCAAACGATGTGCATTCCTTATGTTGCTGCTAAACTATTGAGTCCGATAAATAATAATGATGCTAAGTGAGTTTGCTTACGGGGCAGGTCAAATTGACCCCGTAAAAGCTTTGAACCCTGACTTAATATATGAAGCAAGCGAAACGAATTACAAAATGTTTTTGTGTGAAATGGACTACAACAAAATAATTCTGCAACAAATCAGTGGAGACGACATCAGCTGCTCCAACACAACAAACTCAACAACAAAGGATTTAAATTATCCATCATTCGCTCTAAAAGCACCGCACTCAAATAGCCACATAAGTGGGAGTTTTAAAAGAACCGTCACAAATGTTGGCTCACCGACATCTACATATAGAACATTCCGGATAGCACCCGATGGACTCGATGTTTTAGTGGTGCTTGATATTTTGTCATTTTCTTCATTGGGAGAACAACAAACTTATGTCCTCACCATAAATGGAGCATTGGGAGAAGAATCTACTGGGTGAGCATCATTGGTTTGGGATGATGTAGTATTTCACCCAAATAGCAACCATAACACCAATAGATTCATGGCTTGGTCTTGGTTTATATGTAGATAAGAAAGAAAAAATATTCTTAGATAAATTTATTGAGTAAGACTTTTCACTAAACTTCAACCATCGTTGAATGCAAGACAAATGCAATTGATAAAGAGAAAACGAATGAACAAATCAATTGAAGAGAATCAATTTTATTAAACTAAAACCACTTTACAACAATGGCTTTACACAGTGTGGCTTCACAATATAAACCACACTAATATGTTTGATCACAACAACATATTACAAAAACACAAGACTACGCACACATACAAAATCTATTACATCGAATGCCTTATTATAATATTAATCAACAAAACAAAAAAGTACATCAAATCACATCATATACCATAGTATATTATTATTTGTGGTCAAGATCGACATTGAAGAAGCATCCATATGGATATTGTGTAGTCGTCATTTAGAGACTATAATGAGAAAAATGACAAGTGCTGCAAGAACAACCTGAAACAAAACATGTAGTAGTTTATTACGTGTCTCTCTTATCGTCACCACAATTAATAGAAAATTAAAAATTTGATTATGTTAAAACTTTGACAAGTCGACTAGTTAATTAGTAGTAATACTTGCAAAAAAAAGAAAAGAGCACAAAAGAACTAGCATTGCCCTCCTTCAAAAAACAAAAAATAGCAATTCCCTAGCAGAAGCTACAAAAGAAATAGATTCAGTTTTTTCCCGCTTATATATATTATAACCAAGATGATTCGAATGATAAAGTGTATTATCTTGTATATATGTTTATTAAAAAAAAAGAATTAGAATAATATACAATTATTTATACATGCATCTAATGATATAATTTTACACATACGTATGCACGCATGCACGCCCACACATAGATATACATATAATCAAGTCAGTTTCCTTCAAAAAAAATATATAATCAAGTCAGCTTATGAATCAAGCAAATCAAACTATATATGATTTAAGTTCAACCCATTTAGTTAATGAACTTAATTCATTCCTCTGCGCTTTTACGTTTTCAAACACTATACAATTAATTGATTCATTCCAAAATTAAAAGATATTTACAAAATAACAAAATAAATATAGTTCAAATATTTTTGCCAATATACATGCTATGATCTCCCGTCTCTCTCAAGCTAAGGTTCATCATTTCGTTACAAAATATCACCCAAAAAAAAAATGTCTGAAGGCAAGGCAACAACCGAAAACGTAAAAGCGAAGAGTATCTAAAAGGTTGAACGTGAAAGAGGGAGAAAGGAAATGTTCAATGAATTGACAATTACCTTCCCTAGTCTGTTACCCAAGGCATTCATTCTCTTGATCCAAATATTTTCTTCTACTCTATTTTATGGTTTTTTCTTCTACTCTGTTTTATGGTTTTTGTTTGTGTTTTGAAGGCTACACATGAAGTTATCATAAACAAAACAATGTAGTACATCAAGGAGCTTGAGGAAAAGAAGAAGATGTTGGAGGAGATGAAGGAATCAAGGATGAAAGTGTTGGAAACCCTAATTGCTCTGTTTCAGTTTTCGTTGTTGTTAGTTTAATTGTTAATTCAAGTTTACATTAGTGATACTCATGTTTAGTTGGTTAATCACATTTTCATTTTGTTTGTTTTGAAGTTTGTTACTAGTTTGTTAGAGTGTAGCTAATAAAAGTTAGGGTTTGTTACATTGCTTGTGCTTCAAGCTACCTAACTAGATAGTGTATATAAGCTACCTTTCATTGTACATTCTCATATTCAATAACACAATTACATTCCTCAATTCTATTATCTTACTCTTTCTTCTCATTCTCACAAAATCACATAAACCTTAGAAACTGGAAATTGCTTATGCTTTCTGTTGCTTGTGTGACAAGCACTTATTGCTGCGCTAACAATTGCAACCAACATGGCATCTTTCGGTAGAGAGACTGTGGCTAGAAAGGTGCAAGTATTGAGAAGATCAAGAGTGAAATAATGAGTTTATAGAGTGCATGATGGAGATTAAGAAGATTACAAAAACAAGAAGAATAAGGTTTTGAAGTGTTTTCCTTCACCATTTTCACTTCCTGCATATGCAGGGTTGGTGCAATGTATTTTTAGGTCTAAACGAAATTTAAATAGAGACTTTTAAGTGCGTTTAGAGAAGATAAGTCAAAATTAAGAAAAAAAATTCCATAAGTTCCCTCAATAGAAATAATTCTATATGATGTGTGTTAGACACTAATTAAATATGAATATTTTATCAGCAAAAAATCAAACTTTAATTTGTCACATTGTGAGAGTATATCCTCTTTCGTTGTAATCAACTCCATTAATGCGTGACTTTTTTAATATATATGTGTGTGTGCGCGCGTGCGCGTGTGTTGAAAATAATATTTAATATAGATTATTTACCAATTGTTAGAGATCTTAAAATAACAAAATAATATTGAAATGATACAAATATAAATTAATTTTTTACTTTTATAAAATTTGATTACACACTACTTGTCTTAATATATTTAGAACAACCAACATCGAATTAGATTGATAGAAATTTGAAGGCAAAAAGAATTTAAGGTTCAAATAACTAATAAAATAGCTGACATTGAAATAAAATACTTGCAACATGAACACTCTTCATTTACATACCACTTGAGTTTTGAGTGAACATGTTTACAAAATTTGATGTACGGAAATATTTTTAAAGACAAAAATATAAGGCTTAATACGACACCTAAAAAACTCGGGGCATAAAACCCTTGCTTTAGTGGCAACTCCTTTGGCCGGCCAATATGTAGTGTAATATGTGTTTGATTACATTTGTGACATGAATGGCTGATGTAATATGTCATGAAATGTTTATTGGTCAAACATTTGTAATATGTTTATCGAAAATGTTGACAACTTTGTTCTGTGATTCAATGTTATTATTTATGCATGTGTTATTAGATTGAATTGTAATGTAGGTTGTGTTCACTACTTGAAGTTGTTTTATATGCTAAATTAATATGATGAGTTTATGGATGTTGATTAAGATCATAATCACAATTACAAACTCTTACTCTGAGTACTTCTTTAGAAATTTGATCATGGCCACATGTATCTGAAGGAAATAACTTAGGTTGTTGACATTTCTCTGTTTTGAAAAAACGAAAGAAAAAAAAAACTATTTTTAAATTTATGGGCTACATTCCCTCAAAAAAAAAAAAAAAAAATTAATGGGCTACACATGAACTGAACCTATGTAGTTCTACCAGAATTTCATGAACCTATCATAAGTAAAATGAAAATTATATTAACCTATACAGTGCTCCTACAATTTCATTTTAGAGTTTTCATAATGAATAAAATTCAAAAGTCATCACTATGGGATAAAAGTGATGATTTATAAGACTTATTCTTATTGTTTACAGAAAAACTCATACAAGTTCGGGGCATAACAAAAACAATATTTGTACCAAAAAAAAAAAAC
>Ga0228711_1005786_pt1 | contig 18693 bp, 12 predicted proteins | sample MedpolnodulmetaG_2_FD_177996 | JGI IMG/M metagenome (GOLD analysis project Ga0228711, IMG submission 177996) | Root nodule microbial communities from Medicago polymorpha collected in Santa Monica, California, United States - brown nodules | ecosystem: Host-associated > Plants > Roots > Nodule...
CATATGTAACTGCCCCGCCACCAATGGGTTATCCTTCCAAGGATGGCTCTCAAGAACAAAGGATTCCAGATCAAACCACCAGTAGGGGTGATGGTTTCTGGAAAGGATGTTGTGCAGCTATATGTTGTTGTTGTGCCCTTGATATATGCTTTTAAGTTTGATTGAATTATTTATGGCATAGATTGTGATTGTTGTCATCACATTTTTTTTAACTCTGTTGTTTCGTGTTGTATTCTTTGTAGTTTGTAGAAGAATAAGGATTTTTATCTCTTTGGACATTATTTATTATTATGTAGTATTTATTTGTCCATTTGATGGTCTTTTTTGTTTCCCTTGTATTTGAGACTTTATGATGTACTTGCTTTTTGGGTACTAACTTTTTGTTATATTTACTCATTATAATGTAAAAAAAAAATCAATAAAAAAATAATTATCACAACATTTGCGATGGTAAAGTGTTTAGCTTGTTTTCTAGCACAGATAAAGATAATACTCCAAAAGTGCTCAATTGTTATCCTTTGATAAACCCTAATTTGCCTCACTCCTCTCTAAAAAAAAACTTTGATGAAAAATTCAAATATATAAAATTGGATGCATGGGTTGTGGCTGGCACATGGGATGGTGCACCTCGCGCACGGGGCAGAAGCGCGAAAGGCACATCCATATGCACCTCATGCGTGTTTTTGTTGCTTCACACATGAGGCAGAAGCCTAACATCTTCAGACTTTGCGATTTTAATGCCAAGAATTTTCAATCAAACATCAAAGTTGATCATTGTATTAGCTAGAATCTTTGAAGTCCGGATGCTTCAAAATGGATGATGTATCATGCACTGATACTTACCTGATACGTATCGGAGGAGTATCCGGAGATTAAATTTTATTTTTAAAAAAGAATAATTAACCGATACTTTCCAGATACATCGAGGACACGTGAGGGATATGTGGTGGAAAACTGATACGTTTGGGATACGCGGTGTTTCTATTAATTTTGGGATATATGTAATTGACTAAGTAATGATGTTCTCTTTTTGTGATATATCATTATATGAAATCTACTAATTGTCACTTTCTTTATTATCAATATTACTTTTTTTATTATCAATATTACTTATATTTATATTTCTGATGTTGTCCACTACTTTTTGTGTCTTTTTGTTGTTTTGAGAACAGTACTATTTTTTATTGTCATGTGAAGACAATTTCATTGTTGTGCCTTATTGTTGTTTGATGTCTTTGGTCTAAGTTTTGCACCAATTTTTTTTGCTTTTGAGTTTTAGTCCATAGTTTATATATTAGTTTTAATATTTAGTTTAAATTTAATTTTTTATTAAAGTATCCCGATTTTATCGTATCTTGAATTTTAAAATTTTCTAGTATTGATATTGTATCGTATCGATATTGTATCAAATATCTGGACTTTATTGGCTAGAATCAACTTGGTTCTCTCATATTGTTTTCTCAACATTCTGGTTTAGTACATGCAAGTTTTTGAGCAATCAATCTACCTAAACATTATGGCTTAGCAAAGTTAAGTTTCTTGAGCAATAGAGGATTTACAATGAAGATCTGACGTTCATTGGCTTTTCGGAATGTATGTTCGTAATTTCTATATAATTTCATTTTTATTTCTATCAATTGATCTTAGTTTCTCTAAGTATTTTTTTCAGGTTAAATAAGTAAATGATCTTCTTAAATACATAATAATTTAAGTTTTTTTGTAATAAATAACACAATAAGTTAAGTTTTTTGTAATAACTTAATGTATAATAAAACTATTATGTTATTTTTTATCATGGATATCCCCTAAAAACGCTTATTAGTCCCTCATAAATTTGTACATAACAAAAAACTTTGTGTAAAAGAAAACTATTTTTAGTTTTATGGGAAAAAAGTAAGTATAAAAAATTTTAAAAATGCATAATTGACAAATTATACTCTCAAACAAACAAAATAGTGCTTAAATTTATTTTTATAAAACTAAACTATATTTCATTTATTCAAATTGATATAATACATCAACACAGTACAAATTCAAAGTCGTTAAAAACTAAAAGGTTTATTCTACAAACAAACTAAACGACGGCTGGTCGAAGGAACTTTCACACATATTGTATGCCTACAAATATAGTTATACTCAAATCTCCCAAATATTCATGTATTTATGTCTGCAACATTGATGATGCTAAAATCGTTGATTGGATTTACATTTGATCGAAGTTGATCTTTCAACTTTAATCAAATAAACATCACACTAAAATAGAAAACAGAAAACATACCGTACAAAAACAGAAAATCAAAATAATCAAAGTCATGCAAAGACAATGAAATCACAAACAAACGAAGACAAAATATATGAAAATCCATCAATTATGTAACTAGAAGAGAAAGAAAAACAATTTATAAATTGAACTAAAGATAAATGTAATACTGCTTCTCTCAAAAGTTAATGGATACTCTTCCTACTCATTCTTACTAGGTAGATGAGTATGACTGCTAGATATTTTTGTGATACCGACCATTATGATGAGTTGACAAAACAATATAATCTAGAAAATTCAGAATACTTGGAATCATACGCGTGGAAAACCTTGAATATCTGTTTGGAAACATAAAGAATAAGGAACGACAAATGTGTCACGAATCAAAGCACGTAGCGTATGAAGCTGAATTGTAATTGTAATTGTAAACTCCGTCTTACACTTTCCTTACTCTTTCCTTTCCCACCTGAAACGTGTTTATCCAAACACGTCATTCCAAATTAAACCTATATATATACACACACATTATTCCTTCTATTATACTTTACAATATCACATAACTACCAATTTCATAATCTTCCTTATCTTTCAACAACAACTCTTTGAAGACTTTGATATTTTAACTTCATCATCATCAACATGAGTAACTTCAACAATCAACAACAAGCCCCTGTATCATATCCACCACAAGCTCCATATGTAACTGCCCCACCACCTATGGGTTATCCTTCCAAGGATGGCTCTCAAGGGTACCCTCAACAAGGGATTCCAGACCAAACTACATCCAGGGGTGATGGTTTCTGGAAGGGATGTTGTGCTGCTATATGTTGCTGTTGTGCCCTTGATATTTGCTTTTAAGTTATTATGATTGAATTATTGTATAGCATAGATTGTGCTTATTGATTGTTATGTTACCACAGTTTTTTATCCCAGTTTGTTCCTATTGTATTCTTTGTAGTTTGTAGAAGAATAAGGCTTTTTTTTTATATCTTTTTGGACATTATGTATTTATTTTTCCATTTGATGGATGTTATTTGTTTCCCTTGTATATCATACTTTATACGTTATGATGTACTTTTTTTGTAGTAAAACATATATATTTGGTCATAGTAATATAATTTTTTATCAATAATTCTTTTTCTATCACAGCATGTCAAATGGTGGATCAATATATATAATACAGTGGTGACTTTCTGACTTGTGAGTATCTAAAAACTAACTGAAATATTTATAAATCAGAATTGCACAGATTCAAGGAAATAAATATTTTACACAAAAAGAACAAGAACAATTAAAATAGGCTTCAGAATATTTTATTGCAAAAAGAAATAAGTACAATCTTATGATATGATGGCAAATATAACCAACCAGAACCCAGAAGTACTAAACAATTCAACAACGTTATCAAACCGGTTTCCAAAACTAAAATCAATAGTGTTAACACTCCTATTGGTTAGGTATTTGACTGAATTCATATTTTTTAAAAGAAAATAAAAATCTTAAATTTCTGGATTTAGTCTTTTTTCAATTACCATCCTCATTCATTATAAGCATTGTTACAACAGAAAACCCATCTGTATGAAACATCATCTTGCCTCAAACAAGTTAACCAAATACATGTTCTCCTCAAACAAACCTCCATATTTTAGAATATAAATAGTTTTAGGAGGATTAAATATTTTAGGGCCAAATTTGCTTAACTTCTAAGATGTTATAGACTTGAGAAAAACATTAAAATTATAGACAAGATTTTATCTTGCATCGCAAGCCACTGAAAACACCGTCCTCGCCTACGCACCACCATGAACAAATCCCACAAATGAACCCCTCCCTTTGTTGTTTACTATCCCTCAAATGTGAGCAAAACCACCATTGGAGCTTCTTCCTTTCAACCCCTTTTCAAAAACGGTCCATCGCTCAATAGTTTCATCAATGAATGCAACATTTGGCAAGAGTTGTTTACAGTATGAATTATGAAATGCCTCGCTGTAGAGCAAGATTGCTGGACCAATTATTGCTGAGGTGACCAATGAATGAAAACAAATGATGGTCGAGTTGTTTGCTCGCATTCTAAACTCAATCAGCATAAAATACAATTTCAACAATAGGAAACCAACAACAATGTGAAAACAAAAAATTGACAATCTTCTACATCTCACAAAAATGGTTCCCAACAGTTTTTTCCCTTCCGACATACCTACTAAATTAATCTCAGGTTTTTATAAAAGCTATTTCTTGTAGTCTTTCTCTTGATCTGTCTTTCCTTCAACTCAGAAGGGGGGCAGGAGGGACATCAAGGGTGATACCAGCTTGGATTTGGCCCCAACCAATGAGACGCCAATGCTTCTCAACACGTCTACTAAGAGCAATCTTCTCACCCTTGCTGGTGCACACAGGGGAAGTAAGTTGCAACTTTGCCAAGTCATTCTTCACAGCGGTAACTTTGGCACCTGTTGACATTGATCCTATGTTCAACATTAGTATTTCTTGTTTCGTCAGCTTTGAGACCTTTCCTTGTCTCTCAGAACCTTTAGTCCGGACACCAAGAAGCCGTCGAAGCAAGAAAAAGTTTACCTGCAAAACCATGTGCATAGTTCATTTTAAAAAATAAAAAATAAAAAAAAATAGTGTTTCCTTTCCAGCACAATAGGGGGAACCAAGTGCCATAACAGAAAAAAGATCAACACTAGTGACACTGAATTAGTACCAAGTGTAAAGGGCAGCACTTCGGTGCCTTTTGGGCGCCAAAGGCACATGCCTTTGACCCAATCAGACCCTGCCACCTATCATTGCATTATTTAAAAAATAAAAAAAATGAAAACTTTGTTTTTAGAACAGAAAAGAGAGAAGCATAACAACACGGTGTCTTCCTCCACACTTTCTCCCTTTGCCACTTCAACCTTCAACACACCACCCCCGTTTTATCCGCCGTCAGCCCCCTATGACCGCTTCCTCCGCGCCGTCATTATTTCATGTTCTGCTATCTTAAAAGAAACTTGAAACTGAATCTGTATCACAGTATTTTGTAGGGTCATTTAATTCAAACAACTCCAATCCAAAATCTCAAATTCCAAATCAATTCAACCAATTTCGATCCCTGTTTTTTTTTTCACGGAAACTGAAACTGGAATCTCTTATATTTTACAAATCTCCATTTAATTCAAACAATTACAATCCTAAATCAATTCATCAGTCCACTACTCAAAGATAACAATCCCAAATTGATTACACTGTATAACAAAATTCATTAAATTTGAAAATAAACTGAGAAGACGGGAGGAGAGTGGTGGCAGATGACGGCGTCGAAGAGCAGCTGCGGCACTTATTTATGGTGGTTGAAGGATAGGGTTCTGGGTTACGTCTGCAAAATGTTACGCTTCATTCTCTCTTTTCCGTTCTACAAACCAAGTTTTCATTTTTTTATTTTTTAAATAATGCAATGACACGTGGCAGGGTCTGATTGGGTCAAAGGCATGTTCCTTTGGCGCCTTAAAGGCACTGAAATGCTGCCCAAGTGTAAATTATCTAAAGACTTCAGAGAAATGGACATGTTGATCTTTATCCTGATTTGTCTTATGAATTGATAAACCAAGCGAGAGAAAAGTAGGTGTAGTCACTTACCTCAAGTTCCACAAAAACATCAGGCAGTGATCCAACCTCTCCAAGAACTTGCCCTACCAACCTGTCAGCACGTGTCAAAGTGGGATCCATTGTTGTTCCAACACCAATTAGGCCTCCAGGAACTGCAAATTGAAGCTCATTTTGTTCAGCAAATAGAGAAACAATTCTGGAGTAGATCGGTGTGCATCGGATATTTCCACTCTCGTCTTTAACAACTATTCCAGGTCGAACTTCGATGAATTGGTTGACCTTTAAAACACCCTGCAAATAACAAATTATAAGATGTGCTTAAAAAGAATGTGTTATATGTCTAATCACAAACATGGCTCCAGATCAACGGGCACATGATCTCAGCTAATTGGAAATTGATCATAACATATTCAATTGATTTAGACAAAAAAACCATCAAGTCCAGTCCCATTTTCCTGTTTGGAAATAAAATGGCAAATGGAGTCTTTCACGTTATTCTAAAAATTGGATGTATAAGGTTTTCTAGAAGAAAGAAAGATGTAAAAAATTACAAGGCCTTTTTTCTCACTTATTGATCATCCATGTATCATATTGCACGTTCTTGACCTTATTTTCACAACACATTGAAAGTCTAGAATAAATGTTATAAATCAAGGCATTGTAAAGGCAAAAATCTTTCCAAACAGTAATAGAACTGAAAATACTAAGAGCCTGTTTGGTTTGAGAAAATACATATTTTCATTTCCACTTTTCATTTTAATTGCAAAAACTTCCATAAAATATATATTTTCATTTCCACTTTTAATTTTAATTGCAAAAGCTTCCCCTTGTTTTCACTCTGTTGTCTTTTTTCAAATATTTTTATGGAAAACAAGGTTCAAAGTGAAAACTACTGAAAACAAGATACAAAGTGAAAACAAAGGGGCAGTCTTACGATTAAAAATGCTATGAGCATATGGAAAATTGTTCAATTAAACCATACACAACCTAACATCTGCAAGTCAGGTCATTGCAAATTAAGCATGTTTTTTGGAATATTGACCAAAGAAAGACTTACCCTCAGAATACTTCCACCAGCTACACCTCCTTTTATTTCATCAACCTCATAACCAGGTTTATTGACATCAAATGACCGAATTACTATCATATTAGGTGGAGAAGTGAAGTTCCGTTCAGGAATTGGGATCTTTTTCACAATGTACTCACACACAACATCAATATTATACTTCAATTGTGCTGAAATAGGTACTACTGGTGCATTATCAGCAACAGTTCCCTGGGAAAACACCAAAAAACGGGAAGAGTATCATTTATGTTGTTCAAAAGAGATTAACTTGTATAATTATACCTCTTCATAGAAAACTTACTTGTATAAACTTCTGAATTGCTTCATGCTGGTTGATAGCCACATTTTCTTGAATCAAGTCTACCTTGTTCTGAAGGATTATTATGTGTTGTAGACGCATAATTTCCACAGCAGCTAAATGCTCAGACGTTTGTGGTTGAGGGCAACTTTCATTAGCTGCAATGAGTAGCAAAGCTCCATCCATGATTGCTGCTCCGTTAAGCATAGTAGCCATGAGAATATCGTGTCCCTGCAGAAATTGGAACAATAAAACAAATATCACAGATGTAAAAAAAAAAGATAGCTAAAGATGTGTTCAATAATATAGCATAGATTAGAAACCTGTAGCCTCCTAATTTACGTAAAGGATACCCATATGGAAAGAAAAAAAAGAAAACCACACCATATGTAAAAGAGCAAGGCAAAAAATGTTACAAATTTATAGGTGCTCCTATAGCACCATAATCCTCTTAACTCCATTGAATGCAAACCACTTTAATTGCATTAAAAAATGAACTTCAGCGAGAGACAGCGTTGGCTTACATAGGTGGCCTTGGGGGCATACATTTAATTTAATAGTACATATACATGCAATACAATACACATATCTTCCAGTGATTAAAGAATTGAGAGATAATTCGATAAGGAGAGCAAACAATTACAAGGGAAAACAAAAGTAAAATAAAACCAAATGTGCAGAAATATGAAAGCATATTCCCCTACATCATATCCAGAATCTTACGAAGTAATGCCTAAAACAACCTTATATAACAAATGATGGTTCAGGACCTTACCGGGCAATCAACAAAAGAAACATGTCTCAGCAATTTCATCTTGGAATTTTCAAACCCAGGTACATCACACATAGGACTATCTTCCTTTCCACTTCCATAGGCCCTACAGGAAGGGAAAAAAATTGATCACATCACCAAAAGATGAATGATCTAATACTAAAATGACAAATCTAAAATAGGATGAATGATCTAATACTAAAATGACAAATCTAAAATAATACCCACTTGTAGGACATAGGCCTTGGACACCGTTCATCTTCACACTTGTATATTTTTGCATTCGCATAGCCAAGCTTAATTGTAATGTTACGTTCCAACTCATTTTTAAATCGAACAGTCTGTAAAACATTCATGGGAAAACAGAGGTCAACAGTTTAACTATACATTATCGAAGCTCAAGGAAAATGTACTAAAATAAATGTATCATGGTAATCTATAATCCTTTATCAAAACTGCAAATGCAAAAAAAGGTAGAAAATTCAATTGATCTGAATATTATCAAACAACTATGTAACCACTAGGAGAAAATATCCAATTTTTGGAGAGAGGGCTTTTCCATAAACCAGATAGTTACACAAATGAAGCTAACTACACAATGTATCTATGACACACTAAAATCCATGTATTGAAACAAGGCAAAAGCATACGTCATGTATCAGCTTAGTAATTGGATTGAGAAAAATATTAATTGCTGGTGATGCCAAGAAACACTACATGGATTTCGAAAATTATAAATTGTAGGCGATGAGTCATGATAATGAGTAAATGCTATATACTTTCTTTCCGTTTGAAACAATTCACCTTGATGTAAATAGATCCATCATTTAGAATATTTCCACATACTATATACCATAAATTACATATTTACATATTATGATGTACAGTTAAACACCACTATCCTTAGCCAAACACCCCCCCTAAAGAAGTAGAGAATGACTTGATACATGGGCATACCTGAACACCTGATATTGCTTTCACAACTGTTGACTTTCCATGTGCCACATGACCTATGGTGCCTGCCAAGATAAATTTCATTACCGATCAGCATCAATAGTCATCGACAAAAAAGCACACGTTTTTTTCGTTGAATTTCTACATTCTAATGTAATTGCAGCAAATTTGAACATGTTCCTATAAAAATATTGAAATATATATTACCAATATTGATCGTAGCCTGACGGGATATGACTTCAGGAGACAGCGGATGCAATTTGTTGACATCCAACGTACTCAGGTCTTGTTCCATCAACCCCCTCCGAGCCATTTTGACTGCAATTGAGTGAAAAAACTGATTCATGGCACAATGTTTGATATTAAATTACAAGGCAAGAAAACTGTATAAGACCCCACATTTTTGTTGTAAAAATCTGTATATAAATAAATATGACACAGCCTATTTCTCTTAAGTTTTATTTTATGATTATGATTACAAATTTCTATACCCAAAAATACACATTGATTGTTCTCAAGCACCTTGAGATTTCAGAGATTTATAGATTGATTCCTAAAATTTCAATTTAGGAGTAAAACCCTACAACTATAGTAAGTCTGTGAAATTGATAATGTAATTTTTCATTCAAAAAAATGCATTAAATCATAAGGAGCTTATAAAACACAAATCAATAGCATGAAGATATGAAAATTCACAACAAAAAAAATAATAATAATAAATTTGAGAAAAATAAAAGCAAATTAAGGATTACCAGATAGTGGGATTTGAGAGTGGATGAGAAGAGGAGCTACAGTGAGTAAAATTTACTGTAAATAGCAAAGAAGAAAGCTTTATCGTTTAAGATTGTAGAAACAGCAAGAATCTCTTCGAAATCGGTTGTATGAGTCGAGGAATCGAAGAAGATTCTTGATGTATGTGGTTTTGGGGGTGGCTAGGTTTTTTTGTCGAGTTCAGTAACAGAAGAAGAAGCAGATGGGTATGTGGGTATTTCGTTTTATGGGTTTCGGGTTGGTTATTATGGGCCAAGCATGTAATATGGAGTCCAATAAGCACACTGGCATACTTTTCTAGTCGAGTAAGACTATAATACCTCGAAAAATTGCTCCTAAAGAGATTTAATATTGTTGTACTTTCATGATTGAGTTTGAGCTCAGGTCCTCGGTTTAAGTTAGAACAGATCTTGTATCATCCTATCTAAGTGATATTCGGTATTGTTAAAGTTTCTTTGTTATCAGTTATTTTGTTGACAAATCTTATCTAATTTATGTATAAAATAGTAATATATATTATGGAATTTTCCATAGTTTTAAAACTCGGTTCGGACCGGTCGGACCATGAACCGGTGGATAGGCCGGTTCGAGCCAACGTTTGGATCGGTCATGCAGTTAACTCGGTCAAAACCGGTAAAAACCGGTGACTCGGCCGAGTTGTGGGTCAGACCGGTTCTCCATTTTTATTTTATTTTTTTGCTTTTAGCTTTACAAAAACGACGTCGTTTTGGATTTTTCAATTAAAAAAAAAAGAAAAAACTGGAATTAGAACGGTCAAAAAGGGTAGAAAGACTTCAAAACCTCACTCCCTCCATTCACTCCTCTGTTTTCATGTTTTTTTTAAATTATTATTGTTGGTTGTTGCTAATGACAATAATAATTATATAAATTTAATCCGATTAAATTTATAATAATTAGCCTATGAAATTATTATTGTTGGATAGATTTTTTTATTTTACAGGTGTCATTATTTTAGTTTTTAAAGTGACCGAGTCAATCCGATTTAATCCGGTTAAATAACTATATAAATTTAATCTAAGACCGAGTCATCTAACCAAGTCATCCGAGTGGTTCCGGTTCAGTCATGCGGTTCGACCAATGACTCAGTGGTTCGACTATTGACCCAGTAACCCAGTACCCCTGTCGAGTCGATGACCGAACCGAGTTTTAAAACTATGGAATTTTCTACACTACCCTAAAAAAAATTACTAGTTAGTCAATTTATTGATTTTGCATTAAAATACTACTTAGTTTAGCTTCTTTGTCCCTCAGAGAAGCTAAGCTAAATAGTACTTTAATGCAAAATTAATAAATCGACAAACAAATATTTGATTAGCTAAACTATTTAGTTTAACTTCTCAAAAAGACTTTATCCATGCAAATGTATTTTCACTAAAGTACTATTTGATATAGCTTCACAAACACATTTCATTCATGCAAATGTACTTTTTAAATTTTATATTATTCAAGTGTCATTTTATATTTTTTATGAATTGTCTGCCTAAAACTTTTTTCACATGTGTTATTTGAATGCAAATAACTTTTTTTTATAAAAAGTCAAACTTTTCAATTTTCATTATATTGATTATACAAATTTTCATAAAAAAAAATCATTTAAAGACCTTAAAAACTGCCTAAGGGACCCTCGTTAACATTTCTCCATAAATAAAATAAAATGATGCATGGGAAACTCATGTCACTAAACATAAGCGAATAATGTGCAATTAATAAGAAAATTTGTTTAGGAGAAAAAAAGAAAGACAAAATTCAGTTGTATGACCATGTGATTAGATCATCTCATTGACACAAACTCTCATAGTTTATTCCGCATCAAAATCGCACTACACACTACAGATCATTTGGGAAGCATGAGAATGAAGAAAACTCATAAGAAATCACTTTGATGAAGAAAACAAATACTTAAAAATGAATACAATGGCTTTATTGAAAGCTTAACTAACTATCGAACTATTTGGCACGACACTCTCTCCCCCACGAATTTGCACGACTCACACATCTTACGAACTTGCTCAGAAAAACAAATACTTAAAAATGAATACAATGGCTTTATTGAAAGCTTAACTAACTATCGAACTATTTGGCACGACACTCTCTCCCCCACGAATTTGCACGACTCACACATCTTACGAACTTGCTCATTTAATCTGAGGCTTTATTCATGTTAATTTATCCGTTGTCAAAATAAAATTATGAGCTAAGTAATAAAACAAAAATTGTAAGCATAATATAAACAATGTTGTGATGGTCATTGTCATTATCACTTATGTCCAAAGTCATGTATTCTCCAAAGGGTAAAGTTTAAACCATCAAATTATTTATTTAAAGCATATTATATTGTGGCATTGATTTGTAGTAGCACACAAGAAGAGATATGCTTGAGATTTACCATAAAAAAAATGCAGTAGAACAAATCAAATAGGAAAGAAAGAATTTGTCGTGCAATATGAACGAAAATTCCTCTCGTGCACTTTAGCATTTTTCTAAAAATTATTTGTTTTATTCTTGATCACCTCATTGACATAAATACTCCACTTGGATCAAAATGGTTTTGACTAGAAAAGCTTTCCCAATTTTCTCCCATAAAAAAACTATTGAGCCTCTCAGCAAGATATGCACCAGCCAACTTCAAAAGGAACAAGCTACAAGCACATCTGAAAGTTGTTGTTCTTCCTAGAGATGATGATAGTTACAAGCAACAATACGTGGAATATTTAATTTGAATCCAGAATGAAATTCCTTCTTCTTCAATGTTGAGTTGAATCCAATTCTCAGTGCCTAATATTACATCTTAGAAATAATATAAGTCATGCGAAAAAATTTAAAAAAATGTTACAGAAATTTAGCTTGAGCTTGTCAAGTTGAATAATGAATTGATTAGTCATAGATTGGTGCTGTATTACATATGTAGATTAAATCATAGCGCTTTGTGATTTTTCATATCACTAACATGATGTGGAAAACCGATAAATGAATGAGTCTTTAAGCATTTAGTCATGAGTTCAATTTATGGCGAAAGTCTATGGAAGTACATTTGTGAGAAGAGTTCAACCATTTGAACCTAGACCTTCCACATATTATGCATTGTCCTTTACAACTGAGTTAAACTCACGAGTGTTAGATAATAAAATATTGGGCCTTTATATTAGTCAGTTAGAGTCTGTTAGGTTTTATTATATATTCTCTTATAACCTTTTGTAATGTTAAGCAATTGTTATTGAAACCCTAGCCGTCTCTGTTGTTCCTATTCTCTCTTTCTCTAGTTTTATCTGTATTGTTAACATGGTATCAGAGCATGGTTCGATCCCCCTTGAACTAATTGCCGCTTCTGCTGTCGAGTTCCCAAATGTTTGGGAACGTGTTTGCACTGTTTGTCTCTATTGCTAAGAAAAATAAATAAGGTGTGATTCGTTCAATATACTTTTGTTGAATTCAGTGATTCTGTCAATTTTTGTAGGCTTTGATTCAGTCAGTTTTATTTGGTTCTTGTGAGATTTGTTTGTCTCTCATTGTTATCTCTCTTTGTTACTCGATTCGTAGTGTTTTGTTGGTTCTCCTTAGTTTGGTCGTGCAATGTTGTTTCGATCTTATGTCCCACCATTTGTTGGTCCTTCTTTCATCAATTATGATGAAACTATTGGAATTATTGTTTATTTTTTATTTTGAAGGTACTTTATAAAAGGTTTTATTGGTTTGAAAGTTTTATTGGTTCGGTTTCTTTTCTTTTCACTTTTGTTGGAGGAATTCTTTATAGCAATTGGTGAGTGGGGAATGCTAGTTAACGTGATGTGGTTTGAGGAGGTGTGAGTGTCTTGTATCTTTTGTTTTTTTGTGGCCACGAAGTGTTTGTTCCTGGTATATAGTTATGTTGATTTTGATTTAGTTGGTGTCATAAATTTATTGCTTTGATTGAGTCTATGTCTTTGGGGCTGTCGTGTGTGTTTCGTTTGTTTGAGTCTAGTTCTCTATGTGTGGGTTTAGTTTGGTTCTTCTATTTGTCTTAGTTTGATTTTGTTCGGTTCAGTTTGGTTCAATTAAATTTTGTTTTGTTTGGTTTAATTTGTTTGTTTGTTTGATAAGTCAAATTCTTACAATTAGTTTGATGCTTTGTTTGGTGAGTCGAGTACTCACAATTTAGTTCTTTGGTGAGTTTGTGCTCACACTTTGGTTGCTTGGTGAGTTAAGTACTCACAATTTGGTTTCTTCTCCCGTTTTGATTCTTCAATTTGGTTGTTTGGTGAGTCTAGTTCTCACATTTAGTTGTTTGGTGAGTTGAGTGCTCACATTTGGTTCTTCTGATTGATTGCACTTCTCCTCTTTTGATTCTTCTGATTGATTGCACTTCTCCCCCTTTTGATTCTTCTAATTGATTGCATTGCACTTCTCCTCTTTTGATTCTTCTGATTGCATTGCACTTCTCCCCCTATTTATTCTTCTTATTGATTGCATTGCACTTCTCCCCCTTTTGATTCTTCTGATTGATTGCACTTCTCCCCGTATGGATTCTTCTGATCGATAGCATTACACTTATCTCAATTGGTTCTTTTATATGGCTACTTCTCTCTACTGGTTCTTTTGTTTGGATGGTTCTCTATTTGACTGGTTGGTGGTAGTGGTTCCTGCTGCTCTCTCTATGAAGATAACTCACTTTGGTTGCTGCTCTTCATTGGTTTTGCTAACAACTGATTTGGTTTTTTTTTTTCTGGGTTAATTTGTAACAAGCTTAAAGCTTCGTAAGCTTTAGCTTGAGGGGTAGTGTTAGAACTTTATATTACTTAGTATGTTTTTCGTATTTCGTTTGACAAACTCACAATGCTTCTTGTTGACTCATTGTGAGTTTGAGGGTAGCTGGTAGATAATAAAATATTGGGCCTTTATATTAGTAAGTTAGAGTTTGTTAGATTTTTTTTTTTTTTTTTTATAAAAGAGTATGTTAGGTTTTATTATATATTCTCTTACGATCTTTTGTAATGTTAAGCAATTGTTATTCTATGAAATTCTAACTGTTTTCGTTGTTCGTATTCTCTCTTTCTCCGTTTTCTATCTGTATTGTTAACAACGAGGACTTCTTTCAATAAAATTAACGAGCTCAAACCTATAACATGCTATTAAGATCTATCTTTTTACCACTAAGAAAACCTTAACAAGTAATTATATTTAAAATATATTATGATTTATAGAAAAACTCTCCAATTTATATTTCAATCACAAGTATTATTTTTTTAAAATTATAATTATTATGGTTTAGAGATATAAAAAAAATTGTCGATGATTAGTTCCTTACAAAATATATTATGATTTATAGAAAAACTCTCCAATTTATATTTCAATACAAGTATTATTTTTTTTAAAATTATAATTATTATAGTTTGGAGATATAAAAAAAATTGTCATTGATTAGCTCTTTACAAGTATTCTACTTTTTGGAGGTATACATGTATCCTCTCGAAAAAAAAAGTATTCTATATGTATATAAGAGTGTGTTTGGATGGAGGGTTTAGGAAGGGAAGAGGGGAGAGAATTTACTTTTCTTTTTTAAATTACGAACATTATAAAATAATTTTTTTAAATTGAATTAACAACATGATAATTATCATATAATACTTCAAAAACACTTAATTTAAAAAAAAAACATTTTACATTATTCGTAATTTAAAAAATAAAAATGAGTTTTCCCCTCCCTTCCCCTCCTGATCCCTCAATCCAAACTCCCCTAACTTTCTTTTAAAATTAAAAATTTGTTAGCACATCTAAATTGTCTCACATCAAATGACTAAAAAAAAAATAAAAAGGAATGACAAAGATAAGTTAGACAAAAGATGAGAAAAGAAATATAATAATCCTTTTACACCAAAAAAAAAAAAATTGTAAATCCTTTCTCATTTCGCTATCTTTCTGTTTCGTAAATATCTTTTCTTTTGCCGCGACAATATGATACCGTCTTCCACTCTCCTATCCCTCGCCGGCGCCGTCGCTCCGGTCTCCTTCTCCGGCGAAATGGGTTATCCCCTAACCAACTCTTCTTCAAAACCCAGAAAGATTTTCAGCAGTTTCTGCAAAAAGGCACTTCCTTTACAACGCCACAGCATCAATGGTTTGAATTTGAAGAGAAGGAACTCGATTTTGAGCTTTGCTTTCGGTAAAGAAGCCAATGATAACTCTTTCTCGGTATAATACTTTCATATTGTTGCGACAGTTTTTTTTTTTTTTTTTTTTTTTTCAAAATTGAGTTCAGTTTAGATTTTGGGTTCTATGGCAAGTGAAGATATACTTTAAAAGCATGCTTAGATATTAAACAAGTTCATTTATGTAATTTAGAAAACTTAAGAATTTTTTTTTTTTGAGATTGAAGACATGTCTGGTGTACGACACAACACAACTTGTGTGTTATGATTGTCTGACACTGATACATACATTAGTTACATTCAATTACTTTCATTTTATTACCGGTGTTTATGTGTAGGTGTTAATGTTGTGTTCGGTGTGACGTGTGTTTGTGTCGGTGCTTCATAGTTCATATGAGGAACTTTTTTCCTATGTAGTTGTTTTTCTTTTATCAGATATGCTTAAGTACATGTCTAAAGACAATTTTGAATGTTTAAACATTATTTAGTTGTTGACTATAGAGGAGCGTAACATAATGTAAAATGTTAACTGACATAGATTAGTTCCTCCATTCCATCCTAGAGTTCCGATCGCAGCCTTTACTATGGTTCAGTTATTTTGGCAGTTTGACCGGTGTTTTGTCCCAATTTAAGTGGTTTAAAGTAGTTACACTTATGGATTGGGAAAAATCCAAGTCGAAAAGATAGGACTCTAGATAAGAGTTTATAAAGAGAGGTATTCCACACCTTACAAGCCGCTTTTGTAAGGATGGGTTAGGCCCAATTTCAACGCTACGATTCAGATCTCTCACTGGTTAGTTGTCTGGTTTTTAAGAATCACAACTTTTTCCCCTTCATCTCCTCGTTAGTGTCTAGAAATTGTCATTCGTTTTTCATCACTCTCTTTTCCTTTGTATAATGTTGATTCTTAGAGACCTGAATTTTCACTACCAAAATTGAGAATGGAATCTAGTTCCTATTCTGGATTTGGTTTAGTCATTTTATTTATTTGTGTGCTGAATGAATTAATATAATCACAATGGTTCGATCTTGTGTAAAATTCCAACTGCCTGTTTTTTCTATCTGTCACGCCTTTTGTGATTGATGTTTCTCATCAAGGGTGTGTAGATAACAAATTATATAATTTTCAGGATGTAGGTGAAGATACCGATGATATGTATGATGAATTATTAAGTAACTATGGACAAGTAGTATACAAGAGAAAAGACCAAAAGCCTGCAAGTGCTGAGATTGACGATGATTCCGAAAGCCTATCATGTAAGCTGATAAGAAGTTTTGTAAATTAATTTTCTTCTACCTTGTTTTCATTTCTTTTTACAATCTATCTTTTTAAATATGTTTGTGCCTTATATCAGGTTTCTTTGTAATTGTATTTGTTCTACTGTTATAAAAACTTGTTCAGTTTATGTTTATATGAATCTATCTAATGCTGAGTATGTTAACTGTTGTGCATCTAGTTGCTGTGGAACTGGCCACGGTTGCAAGTGAGGTTAAGGCAGGGGATATAAAGGTCTTGTTTGTGAAGCCACTTGTTTACTGGACTCGATTTTTTATCATAGCTACAGCATTTTCTCGTCCCCAAATTGATGCTATCGGGTATGGAACCTGTCATTGATCTTTATATATTTATTTAGCAGTGCTCAATTTTTTTTCTTTCTTTGCTCAAAGGATGTATATTTAATCCTATTTATATTGAATTTTATTTAGGTCAAGAATTAGAGACCGAGCTGAAAAGAAATATGGTAAAATTCCAAATGGAGACTCAAAACCCAACTCATGGACCCTGTTGGACTTCGGTAAGTCATTTTACAATACAATAGAGCCCTCTAATTGTCTGCATTTTATAAAAAAAATCCATTGAAGTTTCCCATTGCACTTCTAGAAGAGTCACATTCACCAGTAAAGACATAATTTCTAGAAATTTAACATTATACTCTAACAAAATGCATAATCAGAAGCAAAGATGCAGGATACCTCTGCATGATTCTAACCTCTTTGTCCCTATCAAAACCTTCTAAATCAATCAACATAAATTGCATTGAATTCCAGTTCCAAAAGCCTGTATTTGACATAATCAGAAGTCTATTGCAACATAAATTGCATCGGATCGTAGTCCTATCATGTATCTTCTTTGGTATCCGTGTTTCTGAATACAGTCTGATCCAGGTTCATCTTATGATTGTTTCTTGATCACAGGTGATGTTGTTGTCCATTTATTTCTTCCCCCACAAAGAGCTTTCTATAATTTGGAAGAGTTTTATGGTAATGCAACATCAGTAGAGCTACCTTTTGAAAATCAACCACCATTTCGCAATGAGGGAGCCTACGGTTTCTCAGATGATGCAGACAGTTGATTGATTGTTAGCTTGGAGAAGACCGATAATCGCTTCCAATTTAAGTTTGTTTACATTAGCATGATGTAAACAATTCAACACACTTATCCACACAAGACTTTGCTTGTGTGATGAGTGGAGGCTCATTCCATTGCAGAAAGGAAAATGATAGTATCAATTGATTCAATGCATTCAGTTTTTTCTTTCTTTCTTAGCATGGTATTTCCTCTAAGAAAACTGTAATAGATGGGTTTGGATAAGCATGGAGGGAAGGGGTAGAAAACTAGAAATGTAGATCAGAATTGTTTGTATTCATCAAATTGGCTATGTGAATCTATCTATATTTATGTAGTACAGTTTGATTTTATTTTATATTCTTGTCGAAAAGTTGGTTTCAACTAGTTCAATATCAGGTAGACAAACAATGGTGAAATCCGCATTCACACGGTCGACACATATGTGGTTGTTGAATCAAGATCGGACAAACAAGATTTCAAGCTTGGTA
>Ga0228711_1005787_pt1 | contig 18689 bp, 10 predicted proteins | sample MedpolnodulmetaG_2_FD_177996 | JGI IMG/M metagenome (GOLD analysis project Ga0228711, IMG submission 177996) | Root nodule microbial communities from Medicago polymorpha collected in Santa Monica, California, United States - brown nodules | ecosystem: Host-associated > Plants > Roots > Nodule...
TTACACTCTTGGAGAAGATCACATAGTTGTTTAAGGGTGTTAGAGAAATTTCCCAGCCTTGCTATAAGCTTATCCCCTTGGCGTCTCGTAAATTCGGTACGGTAATCCTCTATATTCTCTGTGTTAGCTTCCTTACAGTCTGCAGATTCAGCACTAATATCTTGAATCTATATTGCTAACTCTTGCAATTGTTGTAATTTTTAGTTATTAAATATTTCAAAAAGTTTTTTATTAGTAGCAAACAATTTAAAAGAGAAATTTTGCTCCATATCCATTTGTTGACCGGTTCCATACGTTAACTAATTTTCCTTGAATGTCTCCATAAATCATCATTATTAACGGAATATTTATACTCCTTAATGTTTATTTTGACCAAATCCTGGCTTTTACATCCACGTTTAATATTTTGTTCACATGCCTTACTTGCTTATTTTTAGGAACCACTCAACCTTCCTATTTAACTATTCCATGCCTATTTATCCCTTGATTAAGTGTATGTATAAATGTGATCAGTCGCACTATACAGAGTAATTTTTTGACTGTAGAATAAGAGAACCACACACCTTCAAAAATAGTTTTCTCTAGTTTTAGATAAGTTTACTTGATATCCCTCTTTACCTATATTTATTGATGCTTATAGATATATGTTGACTATTATTTATAGAGATAATTTATTCCTAATTTTACAACAATTTCAAAGTCAACATTTCCTCGTTTTCTTCCTGCTGTTATTTGTTATGTTTCCCACACTTTCCGGCGTCGGTGGCTTCGGCTTTTGGATATCATGGTGTTTGTCTACTTCGGGTAGGTTCTGCAGTGGCGTCTCTGTGTGCTTTGGACGCCTTTTTATAGGAAATTTCAACTTTGGTTTCTTTTCTAGGAAGTTTTTCAAAAACTCTTCTTCTAAATGATTATTCTCAGGCACTTCTTCGTGAGTTTCCTCAGGAACCTGTTTTTCTTTGAGATTTTCTGAAGGCTCAACTGGCCAGTATTTCTTAGGCTTCTGAACAGAATTTCTCTCAACTTTACTTCGAGCTACACTCCCAAATAAAAAATTCCAGCTACATCACTCTGAAGAAAATTTAAAAATTTAAAAGATCCGTCGGAGGAGACTCGTGACAAAGAAACTCAAAGTTTGATGAGGCACCAAGCATGGCCAAAAAGTTCGCACATTGATTCCCTTTCCGGGGAGTGTGATTCATCATAACATTTCCTTGCTCCAATAGCTCTTTTATATCTTGAATCAAAACAACATAAACATGAAACCTCGTGGGGGGGACCATTAAGGATGTTGATACAATGAAGAGAATCAAAGTAGCAAACTATATTAGAAATACCCATGTTCTTGGCCAGCAAAAGGCCCTGAAATATGACATAGAATTCAACAAAACATAATATCAGAAGAATTTTGGATGTAGCCAGAGAATCTTGACAAGTAAAAACTTGCATAATTTCTTAAAACTTCTCCATAACCGTCCCTTGTAGGAGAGCCTAAGCAACTTCCATCAACATTAAGGATGACAAAAGAGTGGTTATTGTTGTTCCATTTGACAAGATTATCTTCCTCAGGACTATTAGAGTTGCAAGGGTAACAAGCTTTGAGAGTAGCAATCATACATTGAATGTTGAAGGATAATTGAGCTTGGACCGGTTCTCATTGCCTAAACACATCATGTTTCTATTCCTTCAAGCCCACCAAATTGTCGATGCAAAGGAGAAGGAGCAAGGACCAATCACCTCATTCTTGATCCAATCTATTTTTAGTATAATTTAACATATTTAGTGATTTAGATGATAAAAGACTGCATAAACATTAATACGCTGACACGAATTTGAACATGTGATTTATTGCTTATCAACACTAAGGATAAGTAGTTTAGCGGCTAAACATTTTATTTTAGAAAGAAAAAAAAAACAAATAAATTGATTAATGGTTTAATTAATCTTGCTTAATTTTTTGATGTTAAACCTCTAGTTCTTAAGAAAAATGAGTTCTAGAAATTTGAAAATCGGGCCTGATGATAAGTAAAGTTAAATTCTCTTCAACAATTTGTAATTTTTTTTTTGGTGGTTACAATTTGTAATTTAGCACAGTTCAATAACTATTTAAATTCAATTATTTGTTTAATTGTTAAATAATCTTCATTAAATAGTATGCTGCAGTCTATGCACTTTTTCCTATCGTACATATGTCTACGTTCAACGTAACTTTATATGTCAAAAAAAATGTTCACTGTATCTTTTAACTGGACAAAATCCTAACTTAGAATTATTTCAAAAACAAAAAGGTTTCTGACATAGAACGATATTCTTGAAAAAAAGCAAAACAAATCAGTTTTCAATCATTGTACTTCCTTAATAAGGAAAAGATAGAATAAAGCTAAATTATGTATGAAGACACAAAGACAGTTTAAAACATAGTAATCAAATATTATTTTTTTAAAAGGAATTTTTAAATTTTATTTCCTTATTTAAACTAATAAAAAAATAAAAATAAAAACCATTGCTACTCCGCTCAAAATATTCTTTTTTTATGTTCATTGAATAATTAATGTATTTAATTTACATTGTAAATCAGATACATCAATTATTTAACGAATCTAAAAAAAATCTTTTCTTATATTTGAGACGGGAGGGAGTATAATCTACATGCTTTTTTTTATAGGAGATCTACATGCTTTAGTTACATGTTAATGTATGTACTGAGACATGTTTCTTTCCAATGTACATCCACAACTTTATGTTTATTTCTAAATACGTGACATGCTGAATTCGTTTAGCACCAGTATATAAGTATGTATGATATAGTTTGAATCTCTACGATTTGTAACAAGTTTGGAAATTAAGAGCTTAATTTGCTTCCTTCAATTTGTAAGAGCATGAATTTTCTTCATTGTTATAGTATTTTTTTATATAATGTGATCAATGCCAGTTTGTTTTTGTTTTTTTTTCATTCTTATTTATGACTATGATTTGAACATATCCAATTTATGTGTCACAAATTAATGTTTAAATAACATTTGTGATGAATTTATTTATTGAAGGTTGTTTATAAGGTGCATAGTGCATACAATACAATCATGGTGTTTTGGGTATTAGGGTATGGTTCATTGATATGGAACCCAGGATTTGAATATGATGAGAAAGTTGTTGGTTTTATTAAAGACTATCGACGTATTTTTGATTTAGGTAATAATACAGTCATTCAATTTGAATATGTTTTTCACCATTTTTTTAGAAGAGTTTAATTAGTATGCAATGTGTCGAATTAAGTTATTTTACACATTCATTCAATGATATATTGTTACATCATTTAATATATTTAAAAATACATAAGTTGTCACATTCATTAATTGATGTGACAATACATCATTAAATATATATGTAAAATAATTTTACACTAACAGGACATGCTAATTAAACTCTTCTTAGAATTGATATTAATTAGTTGAACTTATCTATAGCATGTATTGATCATCGAGGAACACCTAAGTATCCTGCTAGAACATGCACGTTGGAGCATAAAAAAGGAGCAATTTGTATAAGTTTTTATTTATTTATTTATTATAATTACAATTATTACCATTCCTGGTTTGGTTTTACAAGGTAATTACTAATTTTGGTTATTTATATGTCACACATATCATCAACAGACAACAATGTAACCAATGATTGATAAAAGATAAAAAAAAAAAATTGACTATCCATTGTTAGTTTTGGCACTGCATTACCATGTCTTGTATTTTTACTTTTCCTTATATGCTTTTTTAAATTGTAGTACTATGTGTATTTTTCCAGCGGGGTGCTGCATTTTGTGTTCGTGGAGGTCTTAAAAAGGAAAAAAAGGTTATGCAGGTAACTATTTACATCTAAGACAGTTTCCATGACTAGTCTTTTTCCATTATTATGTTTACATTAGTTGTGCCAACAGAAAAATTATGGTTTAATTTATATGGTTAAAATATTGATTATAAAGTGGTGAATAAACCTTACCCTATAAATTGTCTTTTGACGTCGAGTGAGGCAGTGGCGGAGCCAGGAATTTTACAGAGTCTGGGAAATTTTTTTATCGCAAAACGTGACTTCCTTGCTGCGAATAATTTCACATTTCCTATGGATAATTTCGCATTTTCTGCGGATAATTTCACATTTCCTGTGAATATATCTATCCTGCGGATCCTAAAATCCTAAGGTATTATCTCAACTGGGAATCTAAATCCTTGGCAAAATTTGCAGGAAATGTGTTTCCTACGGAATTTACACAAAAATCCGCAGGAAAAGCTAAAAGTTCTAGCAATGACTAGGCTTGCGACAAAGAAAGTTGGAGCTGAGTCTGGGCTAGTGCCCAGGCTAGCTGGGGGGGTGGCTCCGCCCCTAGAGTGAGGTAGCTCGAATTTTAAGATAATACCGGAGTCTATCATAAATCTATTGTGGTGTGGTGTGAAAACACGGTTCAATTTATTTTTCTTTGAGGTAACTTTTCCCCTTCTCTTTTTCGTGCAGTATTTGGAGCGGCGAGAATGTGAAGCTTTGTTGATTAATTCACTATTAGAGTATCCACAATAAAGACACCCATTTTTGGGTTCTTAAATGGGTCTCACGTGTACAAATCACTCATTTATATTTTTTTAATAGTAGTACCTAATAAGCACTCAATCACTCAAACTCAGATCCCACACAATGTTTTTAAATGGGACCCACTAATCAACTATCAATAACTTTATCTCATTATATTTCAATTTTTTAATATTAAAAGAGTGCGGGTCGCGCTTAAAAGTGGGGGTCTTAAGTAAGATCCCGGGTCTTATAAGACCTTGAAAAAGATTTTCCCCCATTGAGGGTACCTAATAGGTACCGGATCTTAAATAGTTAAGACCCTCCCAATGAAGATGGTCTTATAAGCAAAAATCTACTCTATCTATTGTCAATAAGTAAATTTTGATTTTTTTCAATTCATTCAATTAACGATATATATAATATATAGGAAAATGTTAACTTGTGTACTCAAGGTACAAGTTAATTAGTCAAATGTAGAAACTTTTTGTTGAAACTTGTGTATTGAATTTAATTTTTTAACTTTTAATTAATTTAATTCATAAGTATTGAAGTAATATTTCCATTTTTGGATTGCTTAACATATGCCCTTAGAGCACAAGTTAACAGGACCCTTTAAGAAATGTTAACTTGTGCCCTTAGAGTACAGGTTAAGATGCCAAAGATAGGATGTCGCAAGTTATCACGTCCCTTAATTTTTTGAAAGTTACACCATGCCAGTTTGAATTCAATTATCAGCATCCTTCTATCCTCATGCCACTTTACACCATCAAAGACTGAAAAATTGTCATAATTTCCATCAAAATCAGCTAATCAAAAGAGGTCCAAAAGTTAGGGGGTCAAAATATCCATTTTTTTTAAAGGGGGCCTAAATCGCAACTTTTTAAAACATATGGGTGAAAAGTGCAATTAAGTCTAATTTTTAACCGTAATTAATTCTTATTCTGCAATCCATCTGATTTGGAAATTGGAACCGTTTAACATTCCGAACTTTATTTTATTACACTATATTTTACTCCTGCAGATTATTTTTCAATCCATCTGATGGATTATTTTTATGAATGTGTTTTATGTTAGTCTTTATCTGTTTATTTTGTTTTTATATTAGCTTAATCAATATTTGAACGGAAAAGATTTATTTTACGTGAGACGAAACCCTAATATTTTTGGAACCAACCGAAAAAAGGGATTGAAAAATTTGTTGATTAAATTGAATCTTTTGTTGATTAAAGTGTAACAAATGGAATGTATTGAAATGGATTGAAAAATTTGTAGATTAAATGAATCTTTTGTTGATAGGTTATGTTTTCGTGGTAAAGTTTGATTAGGGTGTGTGTTGATGTTTGAATAGAGTGTAATAAATTGAATATAAATAATGAAATGGATTGAATAAATTGTTGATTAGAGTGAATCTTTTGTATGATAAATTGAAGCTTTTGATAGATTCTTGTTTGGTGATAAATTTGACAGTATGTGTTTATATATTGAATAGAGTGTAATAATTGGAATATAATGAACTGGATTGAAAAAGATTGTCATTTTTTGATGATTAATTCATGCAGATTGTTGAAATATTAATGATAATATTTCATGATTGATTATAATGACTATCTACAGCAATGTGGAGCTTGACAAATAATTTGCTTCTTTTGATTAATGTGGAATTTTGAAACAATTACAAATAATCGTTTTAACTCTAATTTTGATAGATTCTTGAATCTGATTATAATGTTGTTGCTTTTTGGCCCTCTTCATTATATACATCAGTGAAGTTATCTTTATTATTATTAATTTCTCTTTCTAACATTGTAACTGTTTATTTGTTCAATTTTCTTGTCTTGATTTTCCTTAGCACTCGATGCAAATCATTCTTGAGGAAAGCTACTCAGGTGAAGGATGGTCTGGAGGGTAGTGAAGCTATTGATGTGGTAGTGAAACTGAACCCCGAAAAGGTATTCTAAGATTTTGATATTGTATTATGTTATGTTATTAACCACTCATGCCTTCTACTATTTTTTTATGTCAATGATATCAAATAGATATGCATGTTTTTCAGAAAAAGCTATACATGTGTTTTTAATTAATCTTTTAAAGTAATGCAAATCTGTATTAATGATTGGTTAAGTTTTTTTTTTATGAAAGTGTCTTGTTTATTCTGCCATTAATTATTTTACCACTTTACATTATGTGTTATAATACAATCATGAGATGTTTGCATGATTAGTTAGAAGTAGAACTAGGAAGAGGGAAGGAGAGGGGGGTTGGTCAATAGAATCTTCTTATTTGTTTTTAAGTGGAAGAGTGATTTCAACAATGAAAATACTAATTCAAAATTTACTCTAAGTTTTTGTATTTAAAATATTTATGCAATTCATGTTCATTGCTTTATTCATCTCTGATCTCCCCCTTTGAAATCATCACAATGTTGGAGGGAGCTAATGTTTGGTGAAGAGAGATTTTTCACATCTCTCTATATCCATTTCCCCCCAAACAAATACTAGGTAAGAGTTTCTGTACAACTTATTAGGGGAGTTTATGAAAATAAGTTGACAACTATTTTGACATATTATAAATTATTTTTAAAAGTACTTCCACACACATTACAATGCATATTTATATGATATTTTCCTATTTTCATATTTCTGATAACAAATGAATGAATTGAAACAACATTTTCATTCATTAGCCTCTCTCTCTATAACATTTCTCTAACTTTTCCTCTCTCTCTCTCTCTTTTTGTTTTTCCAGCCAAGGAGAGGTCCTGTTCTGTTGCCAACCGTTTGGCATCCCCACTTGTTCATAAATAGAACAAGACCTTACTTGACCCGAGGCGTTAAGCGCCTAAAGGTTCCTTTGGGTCCACTGCCTAACATCAGTATCCCCTATCGTTGTATTACATTCATGGATGAAGAGGATGTAAGCATAAGGAGCTTAGCTGTCATACCCTTTCCTATTGATGCCAATGATAGGATCAATGATCCTGGGGCGGCTGGTATGCCCATTGGAGACACCCATGTGACTTCTTCAATTAGAGGTCTTTCATTTTTAATTGGTGACCGTTTTCATAGGGTATGTAATCTGGGTACTGGATTGATTTCAAATTTGACTGAACAGTCTGTGATTTTTGATCCTGAATTGGTTCGTGTGAAGTACGCCTTGGGATATGACTCTGATAATAATCAATTCAAAATTGCAAGGTTTTTAGATTTTGATGAGGTATGGGGAGAAGGAACACGAATTCATGTTTATACAATTGGGGTGGATGAAAACTGGAGGCCAGTAGCTACATTAACTCCTATTCGTATCACATTTGATGATATGATCACAAACGACGGGGTTCAGATTATGGATATGGGTTCAAGCAAGGTGAATTTTCTGAGTACTGCATTGGAAAATAATTTTCTAGGTGATCGGGTTTTGACTTTTAATTTCTGAGATGATCAGGTTACAGAGTTTAACTCCAAATTTTGCTCATGGGGAGCCTATTTTGTGTAATTTACATAACCAATTGTGCTGTGCTTACAACTATGGCACCACCCTGAGGATATATGTGTCTATGGGTCACAACCATTGGCAGCTTGGGGTTGACATCAATACAATTCCTAATTTTGGTATTCCTGACACATTTTTGCCAATCTGTCTATATGGGACCAGATTGCTTGTAGCTCATCGATATTTTGTCAACCCAGTCAGCCCAATGGACATCCCACCAGAATTTCTGGTGAACGACCCAGTCTTCTTCCATTTTCCTCATGCTCTGTTAATTGACATTGTGGCTGGTACAACTGAAATTGTTGACAGTTTCAGATACGTCAGATGGTTTCAAGCAGAGGTTTTTGAGGAGACGAACCAAGCTTTACCATATTGAGCAAAGTAAGTTGATTCTTGTTCTTTTTCTTTTTTTGAAAGAAATTCCTGATGTTCTCTATTTAGAAAGATAATTTATCAACCTGTTGAGTTTCTAGTTAAGCATTCTCAGATACATCTTCATCCGTTGTTTTTAATTTAACACACATCGGTAGATATGTATATAACTAAGTCTTACTGTTCTCTACGTGTTATCTTTTCTAATTTAACCTATTGATGTAGTGGTGAAACTGAACCTTGTAAAGGTATTCTAAGATTTTGATATTGTATTATGTTATTAACTGCGCTTTATTTATCATTTCTATCCACTCATGCCTTCTGCTATTTTGTTTATCTCAATGATATCTGTTGTAAATAGTGATGTTTTACTATTATTAGTAGTAATTTGTAATTGGCCTATTGCGATTCATACGTTGGAAACAGAGAACATCAAGAAATATTTATGTATTTAAAATATTTATGCAATTCATGTTCACTGTTTTATTCATCTCTGATCCCATCCCCCCCTTTGAAATCTTCACAATGTTGGAGGGAGCTAACGTTTGGTGAAGAGAGATTTTTCACATCTCTCTATATCCATTTCCCCCAAATAAATACTAGGTAAAGGGTTTGTGTACAACTTATTGGGGGAGTCTATGAAAATAAGTTGACAACTTATTGACATATTATAAATTGTTTTTAAAAGTTCTTCCACACACATTACACATGCATATTTATATGATATAAGCTCTCAAATAAACTCTTCCAAACATCTGCTTCACTTTAGGTGACATCTCTACTAAACTCTCACCCTTTACCTTCTTCCTCTCTGCTTCCACTGTTTTGACTACCCTGCAAACCTAAACTCAACCAAAAGCCTTTTAAACATTTTGTTTTCAATGATAGCTTATCAACGGCGACGTTTCTTTTTGAACAACGAAAAGGACTATTGAATTCATATGCTATATTATTTGACTAGTCCTTGTTGTCTTAATGCTCTGTTTTTTATGTCAACAATACTTGATTGATCCAACTTTTTCCTTAAAAAATTTTAGCCAAGGAAAGGTGGCCAGACATTCATTAGCCTTTTGGTAAGTCCTGCTCTCTTGTTATCAACATGAACATTTTTTAACTGGCAAGCTAAACCAACTTTTGTACTTTTTTCTATTTGTTCATATGCTATATTTGAAGTTTTTTGGATATATTGGCCGTTATTTTTTAGTCATTGTTCTTGCTCAGAAAGTAATAAGATTTTTAGATTGTACCATTGTATTGAGATCTCAGTCTCTTCAATGGATGATTTCATTCACATGAAAATACTTCTTTTCTGTATGTTATAAAGAACTTCAATTTCTTTATTAGTTTAAAGGCATCCTACTGGCAATCTAAATGATACAGGCATACATTTAATTATATTTTTATAATATTCTGTTTTAATACTAACTTATGAAATACTGCTTAACTTCACGACATGAGTCGTCCATTCAAGCCGATGAAGGATCTTGACATGGACAAGGTCATCTCAGATATCGTTGCCGATTTATCAAATGCTGGTTGACTCACAATTTCTCTTTTGGCTTGACTTGTAGCTGAGTTAGATAAACTGATTTTACCGTAGAAATTCTTGGATAGATATATGAAACATGGTATTAAATGTTGCCTTTGTGGTTGTTATTTTGGGATGAGGCAACTAGGAGTTTATGCAGTCATTTTGGATATGTGAACTGTCTCTAATGAGTACCATTGGTTTTGGTTTTAGGAAACTACATTCAAGTTTCAGTTTGGATATTCAAATCGAATTCCAAGATGTATTTTTTCGTCACTTCTTACTGCTTATTATGTCTTGTTAAATATCCACTGTTATATTATGTTGCTACATAAATGTTAGGGAGAATGGATTTATCTTCCCTTAGGAGGTACCACCTTAAATACCCACTATTCTCACTTTAAAAAGACCCATGGAATGAATAATAATGCTCACGTTATGATTTTGCTACATTAACTGTTGTATAATTAGGGCAAATCAGTTTGTGATGGTCTTACAAAATATTAAAGAATTGATGTAGATAAGACTGGTTCGATATCTCCCTCAATCAGAAGATTGGCATTTATGCATTTGAGTTTACCCGCAGAAGCTGGTTGGTAACTTACTATGGCGTCTTGATTGAGACTTTTAGCAAGAACCGTAATCTACGTTCCAAGTACCATCTGAACTAGTTTAGCATCTCTATGATTATTAGCCAAATGACAGGCTACAAACTGTCAATTATTGGGAAGTATTTTCAATTACTAGTTTAGCATCTGAACTAGTAACTATTTTCAATTATTGGGAAGTATACATAACTCTTTTAATCATTTGATTATCAAACTATCACATGTATGAATGAATTTATTAAAATGATCAAATTGTCACATGTATGAATGAAAAACATAGTATTGAGAAATGTCAATTCTATATACAGATTTTAATTACGTTAAGAGATTAATCTCCATTGTTTTCTTTTGTTGGCTTAATCTCTATAGTTATATGTGAGAGATACCTTGATTTTTTTTTCTTCTTTTTTTAAAATTTAATGAATTAGATTCAATTATTTTTGAATTGTGTATTAGATTCAATTCTATTTTCACACCAAAAATCTTACAAATCATACAAAAAAAGATCCAAGATTGAGTTGAACTCCAACTGCATTTTTTTAAGAATCAGATAGTTAACAAAAAAAACAATAAAACAAAGATCCAGTTGTATTTTTTATACATAGTACATATCAAGTTTAAAGATCTCAAGAATCCATATTCAATAGATTCTATCAACTATTTTTTTAACAAAAACATTGTAACGACTTTTATGAGGGTTCCTACAAATGTCACTCTAGAACTCCTTATTTCAGCCCTCATCTACAAAGAGAGACTTGCGCCCAAATTTGGATTCACTTTCTTGAACTTCCACAAAAGTATTTGAGCCACACAATTTTATTAGCCATTGTTGCAAAAGTTAGTATTTCAACCACTTTGTACGCACACTTGTTGACATGGATCTCTTTAGATGCAATAAGAGGTAAACTTATGGTTGAAATAGAAGGCTTTGATTCCTTTGTGAATCTTGCATTCAAAAATTTACCTAAATTTTGTATTAATTATCAAATTGTTGGGCAATCGACCGCTCATTGTCGCAAAAATCATCAAGTCACTAAAAATGAGAAGTCATAACTGAGAGACCCATGAACGTATTGCTTTATGATTTTGGGTTAAAGTGTGGTTTCTTCATCACTTGTGAGGTTGCTTTTATGTGGTTGATCCCCCAGACTCTTCTTGCGATCCATTAGTGATATCAATGACGAGGTTTGACAAAGGGTTTGATCAAGCTCCTTGTATCGAAAGATTTCTTGACAAGTTGTCCAGGCGGTGTGTCCTGTTGAGAGAAACGACAACTACGGTGCAAACAAGTGTGTTCGGATGAAAGAACTTCCGCTTAAGAGGCAAACATGATGAATTGATGGACTATTAGTCGACCACAAAGATTGTTGTGACAAGTGTGAGTTAGAAGTCACACATTGTTTAAAAAATTGACAATCGAACACTTCATAGATCTGTCACACTTACGCAGTTGCTTTTGATCTAAAGTGGTTAATCCTCCGAACTATCCTCATTTTCCAATTGATTCTCTCATGTTGAAAAACATGAAGGGTTCATGTTTTTAATCTCTATATCATTTAAGGGCATTTTCCATACCACGCAGCTTGTGGGTATGTCGTCCACACATACTTCTCACTTAGTTGTCCCAGAGGTGGGTTTTATTAGGAGTCTGGTTCGTCCGTCTGACAGCTATATTGCCAAACAAGTTCTTTGTACTGGGAAGGTTTTGGGGGTCTGCTTTAAGGTTGAGGATACTTTAGAAGAGTCTAGATTGGGCCTGGCCTATGGCCTGTTATAGGCCGATTTTCTTGGTCTGGTCTTGCTTGTTTAAAAGCCTGGACTGGCCTGAAAGCCTACTTCAAAGCCTACTTTACATTTAGGTCATCAAGTAGTTCATTTGACCTACTAAATAGGCTAAACAAGCTTTAAAGCCTACTTAAAAGCCTATTTTGCTCCAAGCAAATTTTAACAGCATTAAAGCCTACCTAAAAGCCTGTAACAACAAAGCCTATAACATAAATGATAGGTACTGAAAAAGGTGTTTCTATTTTTGATATATTTTTTAATAGATATATATTAATAGGCCAACCTATCAGGCTTAAGAGGCTTTTCTGGAAGCGTAGGCCTGGCCTATTTAACTAAACAAGTTTTTTTTATAAAGCCTAAGTTTGGGCCTCTCTATTAAACAGGCCAGGCCAGGCCATGCCAGGCCGTAGGCCCCTATAGGCCGGCCTGACCTATTCCCAACCCTAGAAACCATTTTATGATGATATATTTGAAGAATGGTTGTCCAATTCCTCCAACTTCTGTGCTATGGAGACAAAACTGACGAGATAATGCCAAAAAATAGCCTGATAGATATATCCATCAGATGGTTGACTATAATGCACTATGTCGAGCTGCCGGTTATGAGATAGTAAGAGGTGACCAAGATTTGCATATCATTGAATCCACAAAGGCATGCAATAACATTGGAAAAAAAATTAGGAGTAGTTAGTTTTATTTTTCGAGAAATGCTAACTTGTGCATGCAATGTCTTGAAAAATTAAAAACTTATTTTTTCAATGCAAAATTTATTCTTTTTTTGGGCAAAAGTTATCATGACCCTTATTTTTCGGAGAATGTTAATGAGTGTCCTTGAGACATTGGTTAAAGTACTTAAATAAGTAAGCATGCATTGAAAAGTGATGCAATTATTGCTAAGAAAAAAGCAAAGACTTGTATTTTCAAGACAAAGTTGGGCAATGGTTAACAAGACCCTTATATTTATTTGACAAGTCAAACCCAACCCATGAAGAGTACATAAATACAAGAATTCTGCTATTTACTCAATAAAAATTGCTCGCTCCCAACTGAAAAGGAAAAGACCATTTTGCCCCTGCGTAAGTTAACTCACGATGTCTGAGTTAACTCACGTTGAGTACTGCTTTCGAACAAAATCTAGCAGTCCATATTCACAGCTTCCGGCGTAGGCGTAGGTTCCGGTGTAGCATCCGACGATGTCAAACCAAATGTAGATGTCAAGTTTAAAGTCAAAATTCCCTTTCAAGCTCAAATTGGTCACAACCAAGGAAAACCAAAACCGGTACCTACCGGTAACTTTGATTAAAAACCTCAGCCGATACCTACCGGTGTTCGTGTTATTGAAGTAAACACCAGGTCATTTTTTACAACAAATGAAAGATGGAGAGATCGAGAAGAATTACTTGGTTGGGTTCATTGACAAGCGACAAGGGCTGGATTTACTATTTCTATAGATAAATCTAGTTTAATAAGGCCATACTTGACGATGCAATGTGAAAGGAGTGGTGAATACAAGCCACCTAAGACGAGTAAGAAACCGAAGCTTGAAGGCACAAACTCAAGGAAATGTGAATGTCTGTTTAGGTTGAAATGCTTCTTTGAGAAGAATACACAAGATTGGTGGATTGCAATGCTTTGTGGAATTCACAACCATGAGTTGGCGCCAAAGTTAACCGGCCACCTTCTTGCGGGTCGACCAAAAGTGGAGGAGAAACAAAGAGTTATCGACATGACAAAGAGTTTGGCGGCGCCTAGGAATATTCTCACGAATTTGAAGGAAAAAACAAAGAAAATGTGACAATCATCAAGCAAGTGTACAATGCACGAACTAGATGGTGCAAGAGGAAAAGAGAGGACAAGACAGAGATGCAATACTTGACACTTGAAGACTTATTTTTTTCTCATCCCTAGTCAATTAATATGCTTAACACTTTCCCCGCCGTTTTGTTCATGGACTCCACTTACAAAACCAATACGTACCGAATGCCGTTATTTGAGATTGTTGGTGTCACCTCTACCAAAATGATGTATTCGGTTGAGTTTGCATTTCTTTCCTTTGAACAAGACACTGACTTTACTTGGGCACTTGAGATGTTGGTTGGTCTTTTGACATCAACCCTCAACATGCCTAAGGTGGTTGTCACTGATAGGGACACCGCTTTGTTGAATGTTGTTGACAAAGTTCTCCCTGAAGCAGACCGTATACTTTGCTATTTTCATATTGAGAAGAATGTCAAAGCTAAGTGCATCACGGATTGTAGAGTCAAAGCGAAGTCTATAGATGCAAAAGTTGTTGACAAAGATGTGAAGGAAGCGAATGATGAGAAGCATTGTATTCTTGTTAAGAAAATAGTGAGGGCTTGGAGAGTAGTGGTTAACTCTCCTACGCAGGATTCATATGCAATTGCATGGTTGAAATTCAAAGAGGAGGTATGCAAACCATTTTCAATGTTTGTTAAATATGTTGAAACCACAATTTTACCCCTTAAGAAGCATTTTGTGAGGGCATAGACAAATAAATTCTTGCATCTAGGGTGTAGAATCACCAACATTGTTGAATCGGATCATGGACACTTAAAAAGATATTTGAGGAGTTGTGCGGGAGATTTGACATCATGTTGGGATGAAATTGACAAAACGTTGAAAAATCAATTAGGTGAGATATAAGGATGTTTTGGGAGGAGCATAACTGTCATGGAACACAAATACAAAAAACACAAATTATTCTCAGAGTTGGAGGGGTATGCGTCTAGAGCCACTTTGGGTTTTATTGATGAAGAATTACAACGCTATAAGACATTCGACTTTGCTAAAGAAGATTGTGGTTGTGTGCAAATGGCAACGTACGGGTTGCCTTGTGCTTGTATTATTGTCGAGAAGAGAAAGAAAAAAATGTCAATTCTATTGGATGAAATACACCTTCATTGGCAAAGGTTAAGTGTAATTGGAGAAGAGGTTGATGCAAATTTTTCCGTTACGGAGGAATGAAATGCCATTCAAGAACGTCTCAAGAGGGCCCCTTACAAGATGAAACTCCACATCAAAGAAAAGTTTCGTGAACTAGGATTTCCGGAGGACACAATGTTGAAGCCACCTCCGAGAAAAGTGGTAACCAAGGGAGCACCTAAAAGTATGAAGTCTACACCAAAAATGAGGTCCACGGCGAATCCCCTCTAGGTGGGAGACTATTGATTCTCAAAATCCCGATAGTCAATGCTCACAAGCCAATAATAAGAATCCGAAGAGTAAAGGTGCACGTCTTGGCACTTACTCACGCTCACAAGCTTCGACACCTACTTCAAAACCAAAACCTTATTTGAATATACCATACATTTCACAAATTCCAATGATCGTGAGACCTTACATTGAAGACATTGTGAATGTTAAAGGGGATGGTAATTGTGGATTCCGGGTCATAGCTAGGCACTTGAGAATGGATGAGGATAGTCATGTTTTGGTTCGTCATGCACTTATTAATGAGTTGAAAAATCATAAGAGTGATTATTTTTCGATATATTCTACCGAGAAGCGTTTTAAAGTTACCTTGGATGGTTTACACCCTCCAACAAGTAGAAGTGGTATTGCGCTGGAAGATAAGTGGTTTAACACTCCGGATATGGGTCACATTATTGCTACTTGCTACAATAGAGTCGTTGTTCTATTAACTTTGCCCGAAAAAGGTATATGTGAGACATATTTCCCAATCCGAAGTGCTCCACCACTTAACCCACATTCCAACATCATGTGTCTTTGCTTAATTCGTGGCCACTTTCTTAATGTTTTGTTGAAAGAAGATTGTTTGTTACCACCGCCTTGTACGGAGTTGATGAACAACAAGATTGGTGAGGCGGAGAAATGGCATTTTGCTTTTATGGATAGACAAGCCGCCTTCAATGACCTCATGTCCAAGGAGCCGAAGCCACCAAAGAAACCAACAAATGAGCACAATCCTATTATGTGTGACACTTCGACTCCGGAAAAACCAAAGTAAGATTTTGAAGTCATGGATGAAGACATTGATTATGCACTATCACTAGTCTAGTTAGATAGGTTATGACACTTTTTGGTCGGTCGGTGTTCGTCATATTTTTTGGTGGTATTACACTGACATATTTTTTTGTGGCCGGTTATGTAATTTGGATATTTGTGGCCAATATGTAACTAATATTATATAAATATATGAAGTAAATTTTTTTTGGTGGCCGGTTATGTCACGCCAATTATTGGTCACATTTTTTGGAAGAACATGTGATGTAATAGTAAATGTCCTAGGCGTGGACTTGGGGGAGGATAAGGAAGAGAACTTTTGAAAGACTGTGTATTTTCCATAACTTCTCGAAGATGATAGCGACGTTGCTTACATGTTTAGCGTGATGGTTGAAAATAACGTTTTACATCTTTATGTCAGATCTGTTGAAGTGTAATATTTATTAACGTGTAATAGTGTAATTTGTTCAAATTTGTGTCCGTATCGTTGAATTTTAACACCAACGTAAATTAACATGTGTATGGGTATTTTCGTCTTTTCAGTTGGGTAAATAGCAGAATTCAAAATACAATTAGTTGCTGGGAAACCCAAAGCACGATTTCATTCACTAAAAAAACCAAAAACACGACGTCCCTGCAATAGAAGAAGTTGGAGTCTCGCAAGATAGCTCCCTCAGCAATTAGTTCATTATTCATAGATTAGGTTTGAAGAAAATGAAATCATTGACCGATCTGGGTTTATCTTCTGAATTGGCGAAAACATGTGAAACAAAACGACCTTGGTATTTTGCGATGAAGTTTCAGAGAGAAGTGATTCCCTCTGCGCTACAAGGTATCTGATTTTGAAACTACTGAATTGAATGAATTATTATTAATATTAATTCAATTTCATTCTGCAGGAAATGATGTGTTTGGACTTTCACCACCACGTTCTGGAAAGACTGTGTCTTTTGTTCTTCCTATATGGCAGGCCCTCCTTGAAACCAGACCCAACCTAACCCCTTTCTTTGCTCTTATGCTCTATTCCACAAGGTACTTTTTCCCGATCATAATCATTTATCTCAACATCCATCATATTTAACGTAACTAATTTATTTCTCTCTTAAACTAGGAGACTTGCCTTTTATACTGCTGACCACTTTGAAGCTCTAGGCTCTCAATTTGGTATCAAGTGTGCTATAGTAAGTTATAATACTTTTTTGAGGAGAAATTTGCATAATTCAATGTAATGTAATGCTGGCTGGTTACTAACATAATCTATTCTGATTGCTTTTTCTATAGATTGCTCCAGAGAACCGCGAGGAACATGAATCCATCCTGAATTCAGACCAACCTCATATTATTGTAAGTGTTGTTACAATCTTGAAATTTTATTATTTCAATTTACCACCGCTTCTAATTTTTTTATTTCAAGGTTGGGAGGCCTGACCTAATCTTATATCACCTAGAACACACCCAAGGATTTTCTCTTGCTCTTGCTAGTTTAAAGTACCTGGTATGATTTGATTGGTTGATACCGTTTTTACATTATTACAAAATGAAATATTTCATATATCTTGTCCTTACTTTGACTGCTCTGCTCGCAGGTCATAGATGATGCACACCTGCTATCTTATGACAACATTCTACATGATATTTTAGAGATTTCAAGAATGATTCCTAGAGAGCGGAGAACATTTCTTTTTTCATCTACATTCACAGACCAGGTAAATATGTAGGTTTTATAACAAAATCTCATAAAAGTTCTCAAGCTCTCAGTCTCTAAATATTCGTGTATTACACTAAATCTTTCTTTTTTTAAACTTTTGAATATATTTTTAAAACTATTTAATCATATTGAATTGCATCTACATTTGGTTCATAATTATTAGAAAATCTTAGAGCTAAATGTTCGAACCAAAACACAGTTGTTGTAACACACGTGATACTTTTCTATTTCACCAACTGCTTTTTAGAACTTTCTATTGAATACTTTGATCTAATAAACTTCTAGGAACTTCTTGGGAGATGAAATTTCTTTTTCATAAATTTTTCACGTAGTCACACTCGGTAATAAATCTCGGCTATTAATTTGAGTTTGGACGGTTCTACAATTGTGTAATTTATTTATCTTCAAATCTACACTTGGTACTAATAGGGATAATTCCACTCCTGTGATTTCAGGTCCAAACGATGCTAAGCGCGTGTTTAAGGAATCCTGTGAAGGTACAACCTTAAATGTTTACAAATATTATCTTCAAATCTCCTGCTTGACTCATGTTATTCACAATATATATATATATATATATATATATATATATATATATATATATATATATATATATATATATATATTTTTTTTTTTTTTTATATATTTTTATCTCTTT
>Ga0228711_1005789_pt1 | contig 18678 bp, 11 predicted proteins | sample MedpolnodulmetaG_2_FD_177996 | JGI IMG/M metagenome (GOLD analysis project Ga0228711, IMG submission 177996) | Root nodule microbial communities from Medicago polymorpha collected in Santa Monica, California, United States - brown nodules | ecosystem: Host-associated > Plants > Roots > Nodule...
TTAAAATTAAATACCACAATTTAAACACTACTAATGTGTGAGTTCTATTTTATGTGGGACCCCCACACTCTATTTTTTCAATTCACACAACATTAGATCAAGTATAATTACTTGGTGTTTAATCTTCCAATTTATTTTCCAACATCACACTAATGTTCCAACATAAACTTTTTAAATCACCCAAACATAACTCTCACCTTTCCTCAAAAAAAAAATAACTCTCACCTTTAACACAATTCTTGATTGTAACAAAAAAAAACACAATTCTTGATTTTCTTTTATTTGCTTATCTTAATGTACAATAGCAATTTTGGCCGTTGGTTGTTTCCTTAATCGACAAGGGAAAAAGATTTGTCATGTAAAGATCAATAGATGAACTTTTTTTTGAAAAGAACACAACTTTTTCACGATACAATGTTGTTGTAAAAGTTTTTACACAATGAACTACTCATTTAACTCTAGTGTTAATCCTTCACTTTTCAAGAAAATGGATTCGTATTTAATAGTTATAGTCAAATTTATTTACATCTATAGATGAAACTGAAATTATTCCGAACATTCGTTTTAAGGAGAGTTTATTAAAAACTTAAGTTCAATCACCTGCCCATTATTCATATGATTTTGAAAGTAATCAATTACATTAAAGTGATCAAACTAAGTGACGATGTAAAAAATACTTAATTTGATATTGCATATGAATTATATTTGTTATCAAAGTTAAATCTAAGGGTGTGTTTGTTTCAAGTTATATTTGTAGATTTCAAAGAATAAAATCATAAAAATGCATATGCTTATGTTTATTACAAGTTTACTAAATTTTATTCCCGGATATAAAATGTTTGTGGCAATAGAAAAGTTTTTCCAAGAAAAGGTGGGAATAAAGTTCCCATGAAGATGAGAATAAAATCATGTGGAATTACCTATTATAATCCTTATTTTTTAAGGTTCCTTGAAATATTATAAAGTTAACAAAACATATTTTTTTTCAATACTTTGAACTAAAATTTCCACCTTTATATTCCAAAAAATGTTATTCCTAAAAATAAATTTGATAGACTTAAAATAAACACACTCTAAAAACCGACTAATATGATGAAACTAGCATGAAATCAATTAAAAACCAAAACCAAAACAAAATTGAAAATGAAATAGATAAAAGGGAAGATACCCCCTCTAAGAAAGGAAGGATATTTATATGTATGGCGGTCGACTTTAATATTGCTTTGCTAATTAATGACATCCACGACATTTGGATGTTTATTGATTAAGGAAATAATGATGGGAACGTAGGCTAGACGCATTTTTGGGTAGTTTGTGTGACTAGGATTGGGTCATGTAGTAGCTTCTTAATCAAGTAACCTAAACGTATTTTGAATGCTTATCTGACCAAAACTCCTACCATATTTCAGTTTCACATAGAATGTCTTTGTTTGATTTCATTTCAGGTGACCCCATACTAATCCTATTGCCTTTGACCTCAAGATACAACCAAATTGATTTTTTTTTCATCAACCATTTATTATTCTTTATGAATACGTAACAAACATGTATAAACCCACTTGGCTGCTGAATAAATATGTGTCCCCGTGTACCAACTTTTTATCATATAGTTTCTTTGATCGGTTCAAAGATCTTATCTTAATAATTCAATTTGAGCAATTACACCAATACCTATTTTATTTTCCCCATTATTATGTGTTCGTAAAACAGATAAATACTAAGATAAAAAAAGGTAAAAATAAAAGAGATAAATATCAGCTCACCCATAAAAAGCGATATATAAAAATAAAATTGTGTCTTACTATACACGAGACTTGTCAATACAATATAGAAAAATCTAGCTCTATGCTTCTCCTTTAATTTCTTTTTTCCAACACTCACATATCATAAAAGCTACGGCTGCTTTTCATTGTGGCTACTGCCTCTAATTTTTTTTTTATAGATTGATGAAATGATAACTCGAATTCACACGAATAAGGGAAAGAGTTGGAGTTCAAACCATACTCAAATATAATTGTTTTTGTATTTTTACCGGTTAAGTTATGATTTGTGGACATGCTACCTCCAACTAAAAAAAGGGATAGACGTTTCCAGTTTAAGAGTATGTGTGGGGTCTTTGAATTATTTAGAAGCTTTAATTAGATGCTATAGTTTTTTTTTCCGTTGTACTACATGCAAATAGATTTCATAATTTCAAAAATATTTTTCTTATTATTATATTCTATATTTAATTTATTAAAAACATGTATCTAACTAATAGTTAAGTTGAGTTAAATAAAACAAACTCATAAGTTACAAATATGTAAAGTATTTATGCAAGATTCTTCTAATCTTTGATTTTTGGTCTTGGGTGTCTTCTTATTAAACTTATTACTACATTCATTGTAACCAACTTTTAAAACTTCTTTTGCATGCATGTTTTTAATCTGGTAGTTACTTTGAATGAAAGTGATTTGAATTTTCAAATTCCATCAGAAATTGATTTCTTTGAGCATTGCTTTGATGATTCTCAAGGACACTTTTAGCACATACGTCAAAATAGAATTTGTCCTTGCTTCGAATATGTTGATATTACGATTTTTTTTGTTGGAGTAAACTAGCTTAATGCCCACCTTTATATAATTGTTTTTTTTTCAAAATTTGATGAGATTTTTGTTTGGTATTAAAATTTTGTTAGTATACAATCAAATAATCAAAATATTAGATAATAATTAATAATTGTGTTTTGAATAGTTCAAGAAATGATTAAAAAAGTGATGTCACCAGTTCCTTTAGAAATAGTTAATTAAGGAGAATGGATCGAAGGTCACTAAATATACTCAGCAAGGGGTGGTTAGTGATGTAATGGGATGCCATAATGCAAATTTAGTGTTTTGTATCAATAAAAAATGCCTAAGTGCTTACTCTTAGTTTATTTAATTAGAAATTCCATTTACTGGGGGAGGGAATTCCTGATAGATAATTATTTATTTTAAAACAAGGAAAAAATTACTTATAGTTTGGGTTTGAACCAACTGACTTGTACTTACAATTCATATTGTAAGAGAATATTTAATAATTTAATATATTGAAATGAGAGTTTAAATATGCAATACTGGGATCAGATTCTCTCATATGACTGGAGAGTCCAGTTAGACTTGAGTCATTCATTTTTCATTACTCGATGCGGACACTTTCAGATTAAAGTAATTGAACGATATTGATTTCTACTTCTACTACACTCTCTCAATTGAAAAGTCCAATAGAAGGGATCCATTCCCTACTCTTCGCACTTAATTTGTGTGATTTTCGCCATCTAGACTTCTAAAACTAATATATTTTTTTGGAATAATTGACCCAATCTCATTAGTTGAATGTATTGAGCGTGTTTCTTCCTCAAGAATTATCGCCACACAATGGTTGTCATTTTGGTCTTGATGTCATAACTTATAGTTTGATGCTGATTGTAAACCCTATTTAAGACAACCTTATCTTTAATGTGTGATGATATGATAATAACGCCAGAAAATTTGGTTGATGTAAGAGTTCACAACAACTCGCACATGAATTGTGTGTTCTTGTTTTTTTGTTTGTTTGAGAAAGTGTTTTCTTTAGTTATATTTGAAGGATAGTATTGGGGGAGTGATTGTTACCAAATACGGTTGGAACCTTGAGACTTCTTCTATTGGATGTCAAAGATTTTAATCGAGTGGGTTAACCAAAAAAAGTGATCGATTGTTTATAGAAAGTTAAATAAATTATTTCAGTTTACAAATTAAGTAGATTTGATTTGTAACAGTGATAAATTGATCAATTTAATAAAAAGTGATTTACAATAATGGTATTTGAACTTTTCATTATGTAGAAAAAAACAGTATTTTTTATTAATATTATAAATATACAAATTTATAAGAAATTACTTTTGGAAAAGGCAAAAAGGAGTCCATGATTCTTAGCTCAAATGACAAAAATGTCAAAATTATTAGATCAGATGTTGTGATTGGAGTTCGAACACCGAACACCAACTCCTCCACTTAGCGTGAGACTTTTTAATGGTCATTGTCATTTTGTCTACATAAAATGTAAAAATGAGTAAAAAAAAAACTTATACATTGCTCATTTTTCTTAATATATTTGATTTTGCAGTTAAAAAAAAGTTAAAATGCTTTTTTTTATAGATTTTTATAAGATTATATTTAGGGGAGATTTTTGTAAGAGATTTTTTTTAGGTGTGATTTTATAAGATGTTAAATTAAACTTCAAAACATAATATCAAGATTGAAGCAGTGACAGAAGACTTGGTCGATTGGGCAGACAAGTGACACAAGAGTTGAATAATTTGAAAGAGATTCGAATATATATCATTCACCACGATCATATTGAAAGTGTGACACTGAATTAATTTTTTTTAATTAAATAAATAGTTTTTTTAAATATTCAGAATTTTGTTTTTAACTCATACAAAATAAAATCATATTTTTTAGTCTCCGTTGACATTTTTCTTTAACATTCTAGGAACAAAAAATGTTGACGGAAAATTTGTACAAGGACTAAAAATGTTGATCGCAAATTTTACAAGACTAAAAATGTTAATGAAATTTTTTACAGAGACCAAAAAGTGCAATAATAAAAGAGAGTTTGTTTGGTGGCCAAAACTATACAAAGATAGAATGAGAGTTCAATATAAATAGAGTCTGGACATAATATAAACCCATAGTGTGATAATATTTAAGTCTCTTGATTACTTGGTTTAGTTTAATCCGGAGTCGTGTGTATTGAAAAATATTTACGAAAAGATGTCAATATTTTAAATGGATTTTAATTATCTCGAGAATGTCAGTCTTTACGGTTAAAGGTGAGTGATACGTTTTTATCTATCAAAATAGACATGGTACGATGATATCACGTCTTGTATTTTTTTTACGAATAGAAATCAATCTCTTACCTTTAATTTTTTTTCCAACTTTGTATTCAGCTCGAAGACCAATAAAATTCAAAGGATCAAATTTCACCGTCCATTGGTAGAAGAGTGGGGTCATTTGATGAGAGTAGGTTTATTAAATGTGGACGTTTCATGATCCATAGTTTGCATGACCAATAAAATGTGTATAGACTCTTGCGGATAGTGTGAATTAGGATATTTGTTATATGATTAGACCATCTCATAATCTTTCACTAATTTGAATGTTATGTATGCTTGTGTTGGTTAATGATTATACATTGTTTGAATGTTAATTATATTATTTTGATGTTAATGTGTTTAATTGTACTGTATGATGTTGGAATGATTTTTTATGATTAGTGTATGTTATGATGAGGTTTTTGTTAGATAATAAAGTATTGGACTTAAGTTATTGGACTTTTATATTAGTAAGTTATAGTCCATTATGTTTTATTATATATTGTCTTATAAACTTTTGTAATGTTAAGCTATTGATATTATATAAAACCCTAGCCGTCTTTGTTGTTCCTATTCTCTCTTTCTCTATTTTGTATTTGTTCTGTTAACATGGTATCAAGAGCATGGTTTGATCCGCCATGAATTATTGGTGGCTTCCGCTTTTGAGTTCCCAAAAATATGGGAATGTTGTGTGATTGATTTGGTTTAATTTATAGTGTTGGTGAAGTTTGGAAGTGTCTTTGTGGCTGTAGTGTTTTGTGCGTCTTAAGTAAAAATCACAGTTTCGGTATTGGTCAAGTTGTGTTTTGTGCTTTGTGCTATTGTGTTTTTTCTTGTGGCTATTGGTCAAGTTTCGGTATTTGTTTGTGTCGTTTTTGTTACTTGAAAGATTAGATCTCTTTGTTAATTTTTTGCTTTGATGGGTTACAATCTATGCAATCGGCCGCGGGGTTTTGCTTATATTTTGTGTTGCTATATGTTGGCACGTGACAACTATCGAAGGATTGAATTCTTGTGGCACCTATGGTGAAGGCTTTGTTATAATATGATATGATTGAGGTCGGTGATTCTTTTTGTTTGAGTTTTATGTTCGGATAAAAAAAAATTGGTTTATTTGTTTGAGTCTAGTTCCTTGTTTGTGAGTTGTTTAAGTCTTGGTGTGTTTTTATGGTGTTTGGGTTCAACTTTGTCGCTCTCTTTGTTTCTATTGGTTTAGTTTCATTCGGTTTAGTTTGATTCATTGTGGTTTGTATTTGTCTGTCAATTTGTCTTCGCATTATTCGTTTAGTTCGGTTTGATTTTATTTGGTTCGTTTGGTTTTGTTCGTTTTGGTTCTTCAGATTGTCTTGATTTAGTTTTGTTCGGTTTAGTTTGGTTCAATTGGATTTGGTTTCGTTTGGTTGTTGGGTGAGTCAAAATAGTGCTCACAATTGGTTTGTTTGTTTGTTTGTTTGGTGAGTCAAAATAGCGCTCACAATTTGCTTGTTTGGTGAGTCAAGTTCTCACACTTTGGTTGTTTGGTGAGCGTGTGCTCACAATTTGGTTTCTTCTCCCCCTTTTGATTCCTCTAATTGATTGCACTTCTCCCCCTTTTGATTCTTTTGATTGATTGCATTGCACTTCTCCCTCTTTTGATTCTTCTGATTGCACTTCTCCCACTTTTGATGATTCTTTGGTTACTCCTCTATTGGTTCTTATGTATGGCTGCTTCTCTCTACTGGTTCTATTGTTTGGATGGTTGGTTCTTGTTGCTCTCTCTACGAAGATAACTCACTTTGGTTGGTTGCTGCTTTCCATTGGTTTTACTGACAACTGATTTGGTTTATTTTTCTAGGTTAATTTGTAACAAGCTTAGTAAGCTTCAACTTGAGGGGTAGTGTTAGAACTTTATATTATTTAGTATGTTTTTGTATTTTGTTTGACAAACTCACAATGCTTCTTGTTGACTCATTGTGAGTTTGAGGGTAGATGTTAGATAATAAAGTATTGAGCTTAAGTTATTGGGCATTTATATTAGCAAGTTAGAGTCCATTGTGTTTTATTATATATTCTCTTATAAACTTTTGTAATGTTAAGCTATTGATATTATATGAAACCTTAGCCGTCTTTGTTGTTCCTGTTCTCTCTTTCTCTATTTTGTATTTGTGGTAGAAATTAGTTTTTGGTATAAAATAGGTAAATATGGAAAATAAATTTAAAAAAATAAAATCAATTTTAGGATGAACATTGAAGTTTTTGGAATCCTTAAAATTTTTTTTGAAGTTTTTGGAAATCAATTAGATAAATTGATTTTTGGCTTAGCAAGTATCGATTTATGAAGTAAAAAACATCGAAGTGATTCTTTAAGTTTGATGTTTATAATAGATTGATATTTAAGTTATTTTGGTCACATATAAGTCATTTAAATTTGAGAGTTGCAATAAATTGGTTCTTTAAATTATTTTCGTTACACATAAGTCTTTTCAGTTTGTAAGCGTTTTCAATTTAGTCCTCCTGTTAACCAAACATTATAATAACTTAAAAGACCAATAACTTAAATGACTAATTTATTATAAATCTCAAATTTAAAGGACTCCTGGTGTAATTTAGCAAAATATTCATTATAGATTAATTAAGTTATAAAGCATAGAGTTAAATATGTTTTTAATCCCTATAAATATATCAAAATTTTGTTTTAGTTCCTCTAAAAATTTTCTTCGACTTTTTGTCTTTATAAAAGTTTCAATCACCAATTTTGGTCCCTACTTTTAAGTCAACTCATGTATTTTTTAATAAAATTGTACATTTAATATTGGAAACATATGTCCAAAAAATGATTTTTTTTAACTAAATATGAAGTTTTAATGGCCAAAAATGTAAATTTATATTTATTTATTGTTTTGTTAAAAAATTTCAATTATTTTTAGAGAGATTCTTATAATATTATAAACTTTTATGTAAAATTTTATCTAAAAATATGAATTCTACGTACGAGTTTACGTAATAGTAGGTGGGATAAAAAGTAAAAATGAAAAACTTTTGGGGAAAAATATTTAATGATGGTAAAAATCGATTTTAGTGTAGAAGTTAGGACATTACCTAAATGAAGTAATCTACAAACAAAGCTAATGCTGCTTAAACCAAGCTCATTTCTGATCCATCACTACCTCATTATACTCATCCATGTGACCTCCAAAATAATTCACCTCTCTATGTCTCTGTATTATTTTCCCTTTCTTTTCCTTTTCCTTATTAAATTGTCCACTCAATAATTGGAGAATAATCGAAATTCGGAATACTACAGACTATACAGTACATGTACACCCTGTAATAAGAAAATATAAAATTTCAAAAGCCATAACGATTTTCCTTCCAAAATATAAAACAAAAATACCCTATTTGTTTATCCTCTATGCAATAACGAAGTTCTAACAAAACCCACACCTTTCTCTTCCTTACCTTAATTCTTACCTGTCACTGTTTCTTGCTTGCTTAGCTTCTACTTCTAAGCCATACCAGACCAAGAAAACACCTTCTCAACCTCTCAACTTCTTATAGTTTTTTTTTTCAATAAATGAAATGGATCAGAATCACAAGAAAAAACCCTCAAAAAACAAAGGATACTATGTTAAAATGAAACTCATGCATAAACATGGTATTAGACCTCAACAACAAGAAAAAAACCATTTTCATAAATATTACAAATGGATTCTTTGGCTTTCTCTTTCTCTCTATTTCTTCACTTCTTACCTCATCAGCAACAACAACAATCACAACCACAACCACAACACAAAACATCATCAAATAACATCAACAACCCATATCATAAAATCACTTTCTCAATCCTTATCCATAAAAAAAACAACCTCACCACAAAAATCTCAAAACCCTAACTTGAAAAACTTGAAAATATTTGTCTATGATCTTCCACCAAAATACAACAAAAACTGGCTTACAAACCCAAGATGCAAAACTCATTTATTTGCTTCAGAAGTTGCTATTCATAGAGCTTTATTAACAAGTGATGTAAGAACTTTTGACCCTTATGAAGCTGATTTCTTCTTTGTACCAGTTTACGTTTCTTGTAACTTCAGCACCGTTAATGGCTTCCCAGCAATTGGTCATGCACGTTCATTGATTTCTTCAGCAGTTCATCTCATCTCCACCGTGTACCCTTTCTGGAACCGTAGCACAGGATCCGACCATGTTTTCGTAGCTTCACATGATTTCGGTTCTTGTTTCCACACCCTGGTAAATACTTAAAAACCAACAACTTCATGTTACAATTACAAATGTTTTTTTTTTTTGTTGAGTTTTTCTAATGATGTTTTTTTGTTTTTGTTTTTGGGTTTTGAAGGAGGACGTGGCAATGAAAGATGGGGTACCTGAGATTATGAAGAATTCGATTGTGTTACAAACGTTTGGTGTTACTTATGATCATCCATGTCAGAAAGTTGAACATGTTGTGATTCCACCGTTTGTTTCACCGGAAAGTGTACGGAATACGATGGAGAATTTCCCGGTGAACGGACGGCGAGATATTTGGGTTTTCTTTCGTGGGAAAATGGAGGTTCATCCTAAGAACGTTAGTGGAAGGTTTTACAGCAAGTAATCACACTTTAACTTTTAATCTCTCTAATTTAAATCCTAATTTATATGCTTATTATTTTTAAAGACTAAAACCCAATTTGTCTCTCAATAAAAAGTAGTATCAAAATTATTATACATTTTTATATGAGACAAAATTAATATAGGACCAATTTTTTTATATGAGACAAAATTAATATAAGACCAATTTTTTTATCAAGTAGGTAGCGGTTAGGGTTAATAAGTGGTGTTGAGGTTTGAACTTCGACAGGTTTGAACTTCTATTACGCATTATCCCCAGTATCCTTTAGCCAATTTAATTCTAAACAAATAAAATATATAAAATAGTGATTGATATTTTCATATTAGAGACAAATTATTTCATTTATTACACTGACCCATATACTAATTCGGCCATGGTTTAAAAATGTTAAGATTACTTTTTTTGTTTATTATTTTTTTTTAATGATTTTCTAATGAATTTATGTTTTGTCCTTGAAGGAAGGTGAGGACAGTGATATGGAAAAAATTCAGCGGTGACCGGAGGTTTTACCTACGGAGACATAGATTTGCCGGTTACCAGTCAGAAATTGCACGTTCGGTGTTTTGTCTATGTCCTCTGGGGTGGGCCCCATGGAGTCCTAGACTGGTTGAATCCGTTGCCTTAGGTTGTGTGCCGGTAATCATAGCGGATGGTATCCGGTTACCATTTTCCTCCGCCGTGAACTGGCCGGAGATTTCAGTCACGGTGGCGGAGAAAGATGTTTGGAGGCTGGGTGAGATATTAGAAAAAGTGGCTGCCACAAATCTTAGCGTTATTCAAAGAAATTTGTGGGACCCACGTACAAGGAAAGCACTTCTTTTCAATAGTAGGGTCCATGAAGGTGATGCCACGTGGCAGGTCCTACATTCTTTGAGTGAAAAGGTGGATAGGTCTTATAGGAGTTCAAGGGTTTCACGCCAATTAGAATTTGACACGTAATGGATTTGTATTGGGTATCATTTTGATTCTTTACACGTAGATTTTCACACACATTGTGATTATTGCATGGAGAAGAATAAATGAAAATTTAGGAAAATTATTATTAGTGGTTTACAGCTGGAAAATTTGTGGGTGATGACATTAATGGGACCCACTTGAGTACTTCGAGTATATTAATGGTGACATGGCTAGCATTGATTCGATGTCCGTGCGGTTTGGAAAAGGAAAAGTGAATTCTCATCTCGTGAGCTATGAAATGAAATAGTTTGAGTAATCATCATGCAAATCCAATGGATGGTAGATTTTGTAAAATCATTTTTGTTGTAAATAAATACTATACTAGTACTATACTACTATGAATATACATTGAGAGGATACACATTTTTCGAAATTCTATGCTTTGGTGTTATATACTTATATTTTTGATCGATAAATTTATCATTAAAACAAATGAATTATGATGTGATTTATTGATTTAATGGTTAAAAATAATAAGATTTGTGCGAATAGTACAAGGTCATTTGTAAGTTTTGTACATGTTAGATGAAGTATATTTTTTACATTATATTATATACAGAAACTCGAAAGTGGGTAAAGGTAAATTGTGTCAGATGGCTGAGAAAAAGTCTTGGGAAAATGAATATAAATGTGGGGAAAGGGGTGAGTGAAATGATTAATGAGAATGGAAGATAGATAGGGGAAGAAGAGGGAAATATGGGAAGTGGGGGGTGTGGATGTGTCAGGAACTTTAATATGGTAGTTTAATTTGAATGAGTACTATTGAAAGGTAATGGGATGTCAGTGGTCACGGATACGGTATGGGGTGTCAAAATCAATGTTGCCTTGGGGAGAATCCAACCATGCCATGGGACTCATTTCATATATGTAATGTATCATGTGTTTTCACTATCTATCTTGTTTGTTTGTTCTGCATGACAATTGTGAGTTGATTTTACACTATTTTTGTTATTTAAGTAGTCTGGTGTCTAGAATTTACATTTTTTTAAGATGAATAAATGAGATGTTTGAAATTCGAATTTCGACATCTATATATAACAATGCATGTTTCTGGCCAACTGAACTATGCTCACGGGGACTGATTTTACACTGCTTATTATATGAAGAATAGTACCACTAACGAGGTCAAATTAAAAACAAAAAATTTACACTTTATTAACTTCATTATTTTTATTTTTTTACAAAATTACATTATGACTGCTTAACTTCATTTATTTTATATAACAATTTTATTCCTTATTTTTTTTAGGTCATTTTTTTTTAATCTTTTGACTTATTAAACTTTTTAATGAGATTACGAGTTTAAAACAAATGTCGAATGAGTAAAAAAAAGTACTTTTATTCTGATCTATAACAATAAGGTGATATACAAAATTGTGCAAATTTTAGTGGAATCATACTTTTGAGTGATACCATGAAATTATGGAGAAAATAGATTGAACTAATACAAAGAAAAGATATTTGAACTACTGATAACCAATTTGGTGTTATGTTTGAGAGGTCGATGATGGAAGCAATCTACTTACTACGACGTGTGATACAGTGATATCAAATGGATAAAAGATATTTGCACTCGGTTTTCCTTAATTTAGAGAAAGCGTATGATAGAGTGCCTAGCGAGATTTTGTGGAAAGTATCAAGGAAAAAAAAAGGTTAGGATTGCTTATATTTGAGTTATGAAGGATATTCATGAATGAGTTTCAACTAATATCAAGATGTATGATAGGTTTGCACCAAGGGTCAATCATAAGCGTTTATCCTTTTATTTTAGTTTTGAACGTACTTACATAACACATCCAAGAGTTAGCATCCAAATGTATGCATTTTGCATATGATGCAATTATGCTTGAAGAGTCGAGGGAAGAGTTAAATGAGAGGTTGGATATATGAAGACAAGTCTTAAAAGTGTATGAATTATGCTTGAGTAGAAGCAAGACATGGTACTTAGAATGTAACTTTAGCAAATTGTGAAGTGTTTCTAACATAGAGGTGAAAGCTGTCAATCATACCATACTAAATTACATGGTTTAGATATCCAAGGTCCATATTACAAAGCGACGAAGAAATATAAGTAGGTCTAAATTTTATGTGATACTAAAGTACCGCTCAAGTTGAAGGGAAAATTTTATTAGACAGCGGTAAGACGGACAATATTGTAGGGAATAGAGTGTTGAGCGCTAAAGAACCAACACACAATAAGATTAGCGTAACAGAGATGAGGATGTTGCGTTAGATGTGTGTTAGGACTAGGACTAGGGGAGAGAGAGAGAGAGAGAGAGAGAGAGAGAGAGAGAGAGAGAGAGAGAGAGAGTATCACATGAAGGATGATCATATCACTAAAGGAATTAGGCAATGTTTCTGAATGAATAAAATAGTGGGCAAATGTCTCTATTTATAGCAATAGGTTACTTACGGGTTAAGAGAAGAAAACCGAGCTTTTATCCGCCGATCTAGCTTGAAAAACAAGCAAAAAGGGGGTTTTACTCCGTGCCAAGCACATAGGGCTATGCGCAAGGGCGCATGAGGCAGCAAGGAATGTTATCCCATACGCAGGGGCACATGGTACATGCGTAGGGGCGCATGAGGCAACCCCTCAGGTGCGACTTCTCGCGTTTTCTTCTCGTTTTCAATCGTTCTTTCGTCTGGAAACTGCTAGGAACTTGAAATAATTTTTTTTCTCACTTTGTATTGTCTTCAATAACCTTTTAAGAACCATTGGTATTCAATTCTTCGTCCTTGATCTTTCACATGATGTCTTGATTTGATGATTTACATGATTTCTCACTACAAAACACTCAAAATACTTATGAAGTTACATGATCTAGGATAAAAATGAATTACAACGATTTGAGTGAAAACAAAACAATATGTTACTTAAACCGCTGACGAATCCTTTAAATCTCATCTTATTTGTCTTCAAATGCAAAGAAAAAGTAGTAAAAACATAGCCAAAATGTCATATGATGCTCTGTCATCACAACCTCAAACTTAAACCGTTACTTGTCCTAAAGCAACACAATAGCAAGAAGTTAGAATTCACATGAATTCAAAGAATAAACATGCCTTTTCAGAGGCTTTGTTCAAATTGTCATTCCTCCCACTATCAAACTTGACTAGCTTACCACCTCCATGCAAGCGGATCAAACTTAGAGAGGATACTCTTACGTTCAACCACATAAAATTCTAAGATACAAATATGTACCTCCTAAAGCAGCGGGGCTGATCAAGGCATTTGCCACACTCAAGTCATCATGTGGTTGTACCTTGATATGAGATTGAAGCAGTTCTAAATAGACATTCAAGGTATACATCATCACACGCACATTTAAAGGACTTTTCAAGGTTATTACATGGTTGAGATTAAGGCGAGATATATTTGGGAAGTAGGCTAACAAACACTTTGGAGTTAGTTCCTAAGGATTCCCTAATTGAAATACTTTGCCATCCAAACCTCTAACTTCATTCACAAATTGTGTTACAACCATTGTTATGAGTTACTAGCTTTCATTGATGTAGCCAATTCAAAGAATTTGGGCACTAGTAGAACTACTTTTTTTTAAGGGACTAAATTTTTGTTTAAGTCTATTGATTTTTTTTTGTAGACCATCATTTTGATGTTTTATCTACATTTTTAATTTTCATTTTTGTTTTGTTTTGATAACCAAGTTCTAATAGTACCCATCGCCAAACATGGAAAGTTGTTAATTCCAATGAGCAACCCCAAACTTAATTTCAAACCATAACAAGTATTTCACTAACCTATCTAACTCCAAAAGAAAAATCAAATAGTTATAATCAATTGGGTTCAAACTTGTGACACGACGCAAAGTCACATAAAAGTAAACCAAGAAAAAAATTAATGCATGAAGGCTTTGATGACAGGTCATCTTACATTATTCTTAGCATGTTTTCAGTCTATTTTAGTAGGTTTTACCAGCAAACCAAAGGAGTATTAGATCAATTGCCTATGATTTTGGAACATTTGTAATGCTTTCTATATTTGAGTTTGTAATTTTATTCCTCCTAAAACATAGCAGTTTTAGGGGGTTCTTGACGTAATTCACGAAGAAATCAAGCGAAGATTATTGGGCCTTGGGAAGATGAAGAATGAAGATTCAAGAGGCCTCGGAAGACTTTACAAAGGGAGGAATTATGTTTTCAATGTCTAAGGCAATTTAACTATGAAGACAAACCCTCAACAAGCGAAGAATACACGAAAACAGGAAAGTAATACACTAAAGCGCATGACGCCTCAAAGTGATGAACTAAAGCACCTGGCACATGCTTGTAGGCGCTTGAAAGTCTCAGGAACATGCGCTAGGTGCATACCTTAGGCGCGGAGCACATGGTTACTTGCAGAAAAAAGTCACTTTTCGTGACTTTTTCGCCCCTGGAAGCCCATGACTTTAGCCCAAGTTAGGTAGAAACTTTCCCTATAAATATCATCCTTCCTCATTCACAATTTCTTGTTCAGAATTAGAGCAGTTCAAGATGAAGGCTATTCTAGGAGCCAAGGAGGAGTTCTATCTTCTCTATGGTATGTTTCTATCTTTTTGTATTTCTATTTTAGTTATCATGTGTAATTAGATATTTATAGGTTAGGTTTCGAAGATGAGCCTCAATTTACTTTGGTTGGATAATTATTTAATTTAATGTCGTTTTAATTTAGTTTATTTTTGTTCGTTATTAAGTTTTATTTATGATTAATTTATTTTGGCGAGGTGCAACCCTAGATTAGATACTTAGGCCGTGACAGGGCTTCACATTGTTATTGCTATCTGGATGCTTATATCTTTATATTTATATCCTTATACTAGTAACTATCTGTCTAGGAAGTAAGTGATTAGTAAACTTGACGAAAGATACCGAAAGAAAGTTGACCCTAGTAGTAAGTACTCAGGAGGTGACATTACTAATATTGAGTCAAATCTGCTGAACCTAAGAGATAACTTGTTTAGTAATTAGAGAAACAAGCATCGATGGGAATAAACCTAGTAAAACCATTGTCCCCGACCTCTAGGTAAGGTAGACGCTGATAGAGTTGCCCGTTTGTATAAATACTTAGGGGGGAAGGAGAGTGTGCTATTAGTGTCCTAATATTCATAGATGGGCCGACCTACAGGAACGTTGTCCTTCATTGCCTTTGAAAATCTTGAAACACCAATTTAAGTCTACGTTTCAATTACCTTTGAATTAGCAAGACCAAGCACGTAAGGATCACTGTGCAATCATCATGTACAATTAGCCATTTGAGGGATAGACTTAGATCAACCGAGATAGTATAGACCCCGCATGTAAGGATCATCGTGCGATCAACAGGTGCAACTTGACAACCGACTAGGTTAGAACATCCCAACGACCTCATCACCTGTATAGTTTACTTAAGATAACTAAACACGACATGAATGTTATTTAATATCCAACAAAATAAATAGGGGAGATTCAAAAAGTCGTAACCGTTGCTTACTTTTCTGCAACCAAAAACAGGTAACTTGCTCTGTTGCAAAACAGATAAAAATTGCAATCTATAACCCTTGTCTCTTTTATTTTATATCATCAACTTAAAGTAAGTAACACAAAATGTTTGAAAGAAATGATAATCCATGTGGATAGGATACTCTACTTATCACCTTATTACTTGATAAACGATTTGGTACACTTGCCTAATCCGACCATCAGACTCAAAGTGGTTTCGAAAAGGATAAATAATAATATTCAAGGTGGCTTGATAAAGGCTCTAGGTACCAAAAACAAATGCCTCATATGTATGATAATACAACCGATAGTCCGTAGAGAACAACCGAAATTTCAAGCAAAAATAGCAATCCAACATGGAACACTCATAATGAAAGAAATGAGTAGAAACATATGGGAATATATATGTCTCAAAATCTCACCGGTTGTGCTATACAAAATTGTAATGGTGGCTTTTTCGGAGTATCTTCCGCCTTTAGCTCCAATAGTTATCGTGCTCTTGAACATTGGAAGTAAGCTATCCTCATGCTGACAATGTTCGAAACAATTCTCAAAGAGTAAAACAAAATTTTTAATCTTTTAAAGGGAAAGTTATGCAATATTTAATCTTGTTATCTACTAATTTATTTTGTGAGAATTGTTTCATGAGAATGTTCTGAGAACATTCTGGTTACACAAAGCAAATAAAACATGTACATAAAAAAGAATAAGTCAACACACAAGGAAAGCGTGACAAAATATTCATTTCAAAGATGTTGTCTTGGGCCTTAAATGAATTACGACCTATTTGGAGCAAAGCCCATTAAAAGAAAAATATCTCATCAAAGGATAAAGAACACATGTGATTAAAGATCATGACATCACCAAAGCAAAGTATAATGACAAAAGAAATGTCGTTTCTAACATAGCAAGCAACAACTCATTAGAGATGCATCTCATTCACGTAAAGCAACAAAGGCCAGTTGAACATCCAGAACGTTTTAGAGACTATTCTGGTCAGTTTCAAGAAGAAAAATTAAATCAATTGAAGCTTTGGACAACTGCACAAAACGTGTACAACAACTCTATTTTCACTCTTGATCACCAAGTCACTCCTCATCTATAAATACAAGTGGTCTTGAAGGTTGAAAGCAAGTGTTTTGAAAGCAAGCATTCTCTCAAGTGAAAATCATCACTACACACAAAGCTCTTCACAAACAAACAAATTCCAAGCTCTCTCATTATATCTTTTGGATCATACTTATTCGAATTTGTTTATTAAATCTCAAACATGTGTTGAGAAATTTATTTGATCCAAACCAAATCCCATCATATAAAGTGTGCTATATTCTCAAGTCTAATCGTAACAATAGTTTGAGAAAGAAGTGTAACAACCTTTCTTGTGCGAAAGCAAAGAATTGTAGAAGCCTGTTGAGGTTGATAATATAGGGTGTAACAGACTGATCTGGTGTGATCAAGAACTTAAAGTGCTAGTCAGAGGTTTCTGTTAGCAAGATACTATAGTGGATAATCTCACACAAGGTGTGAGAACTGGAAGTAGCCGAGTTTGGTGCACCAGGCTAAATCTCATGTGTTATTCTTCTTCCCTTTCTCTCTTTATTTAAGTTACACTATATACACATACTATTACAATCATATTACACATACTATCACAATCATATTAATATTTATTAATCTCTTTAGAATATTATGGTCCTAATTAATCACAACCAAATTAATTCAGAGTTCTCTGGTCCAAACTTAGACATTAATATTGCTTTATTATTTCATTCAATATCAATTATACAGTTGCATCCAACACATTATGATCCAAGATAAAACAACTGCATAAATATCTAAAGATAAACTAACATTTAAAACCAACTTATAATATTGTTTTATCATTCTGCTTTTATATTAATTATTTTCCAGAACATTTTGGTCCTTGTTAAAATAGTTTTACATTTCAACTTAATATCATTTTTCTTATTCGGCCTATATAATCATTCTCCAAAACATTATGGTCATTGTTAAAACAGTTAAGCTTTAATTCATCCAGAACATTCTGGTCCTTGTCAAAACTATTTAAACACTTAAAGTTTATTTAATCCAAAACATTCTGGTCCTGTATAAATCAATTGTTATAATACTTTAATCTTGTTAGAGTAACATTTACCAAGAATCTTCTTGAGTATATAAACTTAAATGAGTTTCAGGAATAATTTTCAAAGGGTTACAACCCTTATACAGTTGCATCCAACACATTATGGTCCAAGATAAAACAACTGCATAAATATCTAAAGATAAACTAACATTTAAAACCAGCTTATAATATTGTTTTATCATTCTGCTTTTATATTAATTATTTTCCAGAACATTTTGGTCCTTGTTAAAATAGTTTTACATTTCAGCTTAATATCATTCTGCTTTATCATTTTATCTACGGACCATTTCAGCTTAATATCATCCAACCCTCTGCATAACAAGGACCATAGATAATATCATTTTATCTATGGACCTCCTCTATTTTGGTCCTATATAAAACATAGCAACGAGGGTTTCTATATTTAACCTATGGTTGCCCTCGATTCGGTTTAAACCTTGGTCCTCACCCACTCCGAACTTCCTAGCTATATAGGTGATGATACCACTTACTACTATCTCTCCCTTACCTTCGGGTTTTGAACTTAAAGAGGCTAGATAGTCAAGCAAGTAGTAACAGGTATTCACAGGGCGGTCGTGAAGCATGGCCCATAGCATGAAGATCTCATCCGTCCTA
>Ga0228711_1005790_pt1 | contig 18675 bp, 19 predicted proteins | sample MedpolnodulmetaG_2_FD_177996 | JGI IMG/M metagenome (GOLD analysis project Ga0228711, IMG submission 177996) | Root nodule microbial communities from Medicago polymorpha collected in Santa Monica, California, United States - brown nodules | ecosystem: Host-associated > Plants > Roots > Nodule...
CACTAGATGATATCTTTACATTGCAGTCCTTCAACACCTTTTCCAAAACTTTATTATTGGGATGTCCAAGCTTTCTATGTCAGTTTTCCTTGACAGACATGTAGACACACGAGTCTTTATTGATCCGTGGGCTGACATCAGAAAGTTGGTATAGGCCATTTTTAAGTTTCCCCTTTAAAAGTGCCTTCCCTGTTAGCTTGTCCTTCACAAAGTAGAAATTTGCATCAAATTCAACAAGTATATTGTTGTCAGCAGTTAACTTAGATATACTCAATAAATTTTTGGTGATTTCTGGCACATACAACACATCATGCAGGTTGAGGTTACTCAATTTGGTTGAACCTGAGGCAATTATTTTCAATTTTTCATCATTACCAACTAACAAAGAATTCTTGCCATTGTTTTCAGTCAGGTCTTGGATTTTGTCAGTTTGGTGTGTCACGTGATTGCTAGCTCCACTGTCGAAATACCAGTCATAGTCCTGACCATGATATGGTGAGGCTACAAAGGCACTGTGTGTTCCTTGTTTCTCACCATAAGCATAGTGTTTTTTTCCTGTATAGGACTTATCAAAGCGATAATAACATTCTACTGCAGTATGACCGATTCTACCGCATACCTGACACGTTGGTTTTGACATCCTTCCTCTTCCTCTGCCACCTCTCATGCCTCTGGAATTAGATCGTCTCCAATTGCCTCGTGACCCAAATCTGTTGCCTCCCGACTCATTTTTATTAGCAAAGTTTGCAGATGCATTCAGGTTGATATTGTTGAAGCTGCTGAGTTGATCTAATCTGCTTTCAAAGCCTAGTAATTGGGCTTGCAAATCAACCCAACTCAAGTTGGTTTGGTCGGACAGTTTGACTACTATTGGATTGTATTCAGAATCCAACCCATTTAATGTCTGAATCATCAGATCAGAATTGGAAATGGGTGATCCTGCCAGTTTCAATTTGTCAGCAAGATTCTTCATCTTAGCAAGGTATTCCTCCATCTTCATCTCTCCTTTGCGTGTGTTGTGAAATTCGGATTTCAAGTAAATGATTCTTGATCTGGTGTGTGCACCTGCAAGGCTTTGAGCTTCATCCCAAAGTTGCTTGGAGGTTTCGCAATGTAGCAGCTGAGTTGCAATATCAATTGTCATTGAATTTATCAGCCATCCTAAGAGGGCTTGATCATGAGCTTGCCAATCCTCATAGTTAGGATTGATATTTTTGGTTTTATCAGTTGAGGTGACAAATTGTTCTGGACATTCTTTTGTCCCTAACATATAGCCGTCGAGTTTGAAGCCTCTAATCAATGGTAAGACCAATGATTTCCATAGTGGATAATTATCTCTGTCCAACTTGACAGAAACTGTTTGAGGAAGGTCATTTTTATGGTTTGAGTTTGCAGCGGATGGCATGATTGGTTTGGTTGGATCGAGAGCCTTCAAGCTTAAGTGCTCTGATGCCACGATAGAAAATGGTGCTGATTATTATATTTTGTTACATAGACAAGGTATGCTTAAATACATGTAATGATATGAAATCACTATCCTAGAATCCTGCTAATTGTAATTACAGTAATTGCTATAGTAATGCAGAATAATATACAATAAATGTATTGACCATATCATAGAAATTAAGTCATGATCCTTAATAATGAATTCTGGGATTCTGACTTTCTCTAACTTGTGTTCGGTAAAATTATATCCAATTCAGCAAATTAAAAATCAAGTCTATACTAATCGGTCACTATTACAAGCAAAAATCATTATTTCAGATTCATTCAATAAATGAGCATATAGTTTATAATAAAGATCATATACATAATTAATTAAATTAATGTAAAATATAAAAAAAATATATAATAATGATTGGACGGTCTACAATTGAAACTTCAATTTACACATGAAAAAGAGAATGAATTATTGACTCTTCCATATTATGAGTGGAATATTATAATTAATATTATATTCATCATTATTGAGCAAATATAGTGTAAACATCTATAAGTGATAAAGTCAAATTGATAAAGTTATTTTCTATTTTTTGGCACATAATTTATTTGGGACATTGACGAATCGATTGTGCTTTCATGAGGTATTGTGACTTAAGAGCGATCTATGCATGTGTATAACGTAATGAATCACTACTTCTTTGCTTTCTCATATCATACTCTCTCTCAATTTAATCGTTGCATTATGTGTTTTTTTTTGTTTGTATTAATTGTTGCATTATGTGTAATTCTTAAGAAAATAATTGGATTGATTTTAATGGTAAAATTAGTATTAATATTTACAAAGGGCCAAACCAAACATAAAATGTTAAAATAAAATATTTTTTAATATTAATTTATTAAATCCTTCAAAAAAAATTACTAATATATTAAAAAAGGGTTAAATGCACATTCGATCCCCTATTTTCAAATACTTGAAGTTTTAATCCCCTTACTTAACTTCTTATTTTTTTTTTAATTTGGTCACGCATCTAACTGTTGCACCATTTTGATGTGACAAGTTCATTTATGACGTAGCAACGCTTAGTATGCAACACTAATATATTTGTCAGCAAAAATTTGTCAAAGAAGCGCTACAACATCATAAATGAATATGTCACTTCGTGAAAAATGACCCAAAAATGAGACGGGGACCAAAATTCAGAAAGAAAAAAAATTAATTAGGGAGACTAAAAAACCAATTTTAAAAATATAGAGAAAAGCTTAGTTGTTTTTTCAGTTCAAAATTGGCTACCTCACTCAGTCAACTAAGGTAGAATCAAACGCACTACAAGAGACCAAACTCCTTTTGACATCTCCACCTACCCAGCTACCCCCACCCCCTTAAAATAATAATAATAATCCATATAAAAACATCTTAATAATACTCTAATATTCGTGCACACCAACCACTTATTGCTTTCTTATACTATACTATTATAACTATTAATTAATACTACTACATTATTTAATTAAGCTAATTAAGAGTAGCAACTAATCAAGTTCACAAATAAATAAAAGGCCAGTCCAATCCAAACCAAAACAAAACATTTGAAGCACAAAGAAGAAAAAGAGAGAAAATGGAAAAGAGCAAGGTTCTAGTAGTGGGAGGAACAGGATACATAGGAAGAAGAATAGTGAAGGCAAGTTTAGAACAAGGACATGAAACATATGTGATTCAAAGGCCAGAGTTGGGACTTCAAATTGAGAAGCTTCAAAGGCTTCTATCATTCAAGAAACAAGGTGCTCATATTGTTGAGGCATCTTTTTCAGATCATAAGAGCCTTGTTGATGCTATCAAGAAGGTTGATGTTGTCATCAGTGCTATATCTGGTGTTCATATTAGGAGTCATAGTATTGGCTTGCAACTTAAACTTGTTGATGCTATCAAAGAAGCTGGTAATATTAAGGTAATTTCATGGACTTTTTTTTATCTTAATTTCTTAATCTTTTAGTCTTTGTAAATATATGATAGTATATATTGTCTTTGTTTGTTGTGTAGTTATGTAAAATTTGTTAATGTCGAAATTGATCGCGAACCATATGGACCAAATCGATCACAAGCTGTATATAATTCATTTGAGATAGGAAAATGCTAATCAATTAGCAAGATCTTGAACTATATTGTCGTTGATTAATTTTGCGACAAACAATGTCATTCATAGTTATGCTACAAAACTAGTTATAAGTATGAGACATACATCAGTTAATCAGTTATGCTCCATCCAAATTTTAAGAGTAATCATGTCAGCAATTCTTTTCAAAAGCAATAATTTGCTTTTGTTTGTGAACTGCTTAATTACTTGTAGTTGGTTATGCTTCATAACTGAATATTTTGCCTTAGAAGGAAGTTTTTAAACAATTTTACAAAAATTTAGGTGCCTAATATGGGAATACCATTGCATATATAATATCCAATGACCCCATTACATGATTGGTTACTTTCCTCTTTTTCCAATTTGACATAATTATATACATGGATACTAAAATAATATCATAAAACTCATTTGTTTGTTTTCTACACTAGCGTTTCTTGCCTTCGGAATTTGGCCTAGACCCAGCAAGAATGGGACATGCATTGGAGCCAGGAAGGGTAACATTTGATGACAAAATGGCTGTAAGGAAAGCAATAGAAGAAGCTAACATTCCTTTCACTTACATCTCTGCTAACCTCTTTGCTGGATACTTTGCTGGAAGCCTCTCTCAGATGGGTTCTTTTGTGCCTCCAAGGGACAAGGTTCATCTCTTTGGAGATGGCAAACTTAAAGGTACCTTTATAAGTTCAACAAACTTGTACAAAAAATGTTCGTATTCGAATTTGGTTAAGTAAATACATTTTTATTTTACATCAATAATGATATATTCTTGAACGTGTATATTTGATTGCAGCTATTTTTCTTGATGAATACGATGTTGCAACATATACAATCAAGACAATAGATGATCCTCGAACCTTAAACAAAACATTATACCTTAGACCACAAGAAAACATTCTCTCCCAAGGAGAGCTTATTGGAATTTGGGAGAAACTTATTGGAAAGGAGCTGGAGAAGACATACATTCCTCCTGAGGGCTTCCTTACAACATTGAAAGGTAACACATTCAGTGAATTAATTGTCTTAATTGTATTTGTATAGACAAAGTTATGCACTTTATATGTATTAGGAAAGTAACGTTATTGTCATAAGTAGTTAGTGTGAGTGATTTATAGTTTATGTGAAATTGATTTGCAGGATTGGAATATAAACTTCAAGTAGCAATTGGACACTTCTATCATATTTTCTACGAGGGTTGTTTGACAAACTTTGAAATAGGGGAAGATGGAGAAGAAGCATCCAAGCTTTACCCTGAGGTGAATTACACACGCATGGATGAGTACCTAAAAATTTATGTGTAAAAATGAAATACGTCCACGTGAGGTAGTGGTTCAAGCACATACATGTTTGTTGGTTAAAATTACCTTACATTTTAGGAGATTTTGTGCTTTTAGTTCAATTGGGAATAAACTGGGTATTTCAGATATTAAATGTCAATGTAATGTTTTTTTGTTTTCAATTTTTCTCAAAATTGCAGAACTGCAGTTATAATTTGGAATATAATTTAAAATTTCAAAGTTTATGTGATGTTATTTATCCATGGTCTTAACTCCTGACCGAACATCATATTATTTATGTGATGTGCATTCAACATATCACTTATTTTCTTGTTAGGATATTTGTTAAAAGGTTTAAAAAAAACAAATTTTATCTTGTGAAAACACCTTAAAATTTTAAAAATTGATTTTTTTTTTCTTTCAACATGACACTAATCACTTATTTTCTTTTGTCTTCTTAACATATAACAAGTTAACATGACCCTTTTTATTTTCTACTATCACACTATCAAACATATCAATAACTGGTAACTATACACATTTAACACACTATAACAACAATTCCGTTCTGACATCTAGTATACTGATTTAAATTACTTTTGCTATGCACGACCTAAGCATGGAATGATGATAATATTAATACTACATAACAAGTGAGTTCAATCTAGTAACAACCACATTTCCGGATTGTGCTACAGTATGCTTACCTGAAAATTTGAGAATACACATTTTAGTGAGTTTCTTCCCCTCATGTTTTCTAAAAACACAGGTGCCAGAAGTATAATTCGAAAGGGCAAAAAATCTGTTTTCTTCTGAAGTATACTTCAGCAGTGACTGGGGGTGGGAAAAGAAACTCCCTGCATTTTAAATACTAGACTAAACAGCCTTTGAAGCCTTTCCTGAGGGCAGTTTCATCCAAATTCCTTCCAATGAACACAAGCTTGTTTATCCTCTTTTCGTTGGGTTGCCATGTTTTTCCTGGGCTGCCATCCAACATCGAATGCACCCCCTGAAAGTAGTAATACGGAAATAGGGTAATAACGTGAGCAAATTCGAATTCAAAAGGTTTGAAATTGCAAATAGGCAATAGAATGAAAGAATGACAATGTTGTAGAAGAGAACCTGAAACACATATCGTTGTTCGGAACCATCCACTGCCAAGACACCTTTCATTCTGTATAGGTCCTCTCCCTTTTCTTCAACCAATCTCTCAAGCCAATCTTCAACCTTAACCACCATTTAATGTGAAAGTAAGGGAGAAACATGATTAGCACTAGCCAGAAAAAAATCACCGATTAACATAATGACCATGCCCAACAATAATGATATAAAATATTTTACAGATGCACCTACTCATACAACATACATATTTGTGACATCATGGAGAAATGAGAATGGATGTCTATTTAAAATACCTGAAAGTCAATGCACAGTCATTCAACTTTTAATTACTACTTTACAAGTTATTATGTCAAACAAGATGACTTTACTGGGTTGGAAGTTAAGAAAACAATTTGTATTACTAAAAAACTATTCATTCTTAAAGCCTTGGTTTCTATGACACCAGAACGACACGCATTTGCATTGTATGTAACTTATGTGGATGATTATGCTAAATCAGAGGCAGAAAAGAATAGGAACGATTAAAAAACCTGTACTCCGCAAGCAAATTCAGAGCTCCATAATTTATACTACATGTTGTTACCATTAACAAAACCATTTAGAAATCCAATATTAGTGTGGAATTCCTGTTAACTTGGTCATCATGATTGATTGAGGACCAAGGATTAGTTTCTCAATATATAAATCAAAATAGGGTTGATTAGGTGAAAAAAGATAGATAAACAAGAGTAACCAAACAAAGCCATCAACAAAACAACCATAGATGTGAATGTTGAAACATTGTGTCAAATCTTGAAAAGCAATCTTGTGATGTAAGATAATATTTTGTAAATGGTCAGAAGGGAAAAGGTTATGTATACCTCTAAAAAAACAAATTATTGCAATTACCTCATCACGATCAAGAGTTCCCTCCGCAACAATGCTGACACTAGAGACAGCAGAATCATGCACATGATCATGATGATGATGCCCTTTGTGTTCTGTAGATACATTCAGAACAATGAAGTCATGCATAATCACAAAAAAATATAAATTAATACTCTGGAAACATAGTGTATTAAACTATTAATCAAGTCAAGTCGCACAGAGTTTGTTATTATTTCAAAATTTTAGGCATAGATGTGCTTTTCAACCGAAGAAATCAAATAAAATAAAACATAGGCCTCCGAAAGATTGAGCTGTTAGGAACCAGAGATTCAAACACAATTATGAGAAATAAAGAAGAAAAATTGAGAGGAAGCTTCAGTATTATTGATGGAAAATAAGGGATTTACAGAGGAAAATGGTATTGCTACTGACTGCCACAGGATTCAGCCCCTACAGAGTGTGTGCTCTCCATTCTAACAAACTTAGGGATATTCCATGAGACCCGGATTACTGGACTCACTATCCCTTTTATTACAACTGACTTAACAGAAATGATTATCCCCTCCTTCTAGAAGCTGCCAGCTCAGGTGACACTATCACTCCCCTTTAGCTGACTTTGCCTTGCGAGTATAAACCCTCCATATCTTTGGGCCCTTAGTCTCATGGTGCATTAACGGGTCATAGGCCCAATAACTTGTGTACCGGTCCAAACACCTTTTCTCAGTTTGTTTGAAGTTGTAAGTTGTGACACCATCAAGTATGTGCTTTGGACCCAATATCATTTTGGTTTTTGGTTTGATGTGGTGCACCTTTCAATTAAGGTCTCATTTTCTGGAGTGAGCACAGGCCTAATATCGTTGCAGTTTGGTTTTTCTCATTGTTGAGAATGTTTCCTTCTGTTAAGTGATTAAGCTTTGAGTAGTTGCTTCTACTTGATGGTTAAATTTTTGTGCATTCGTTTGTTCCCAAATTGGCGTTCTTGATTCTTTGGGAGCGAGTGTTGTGGTGATGCTAGAAGAAGATTGAAGATTTATCTGAATCATGTACCTCAGACCGTTGTCACAGTTGTTACGTTTTATCTTTTCAAGGGTATATTTATAACAAGCTTAAAGCTTAGTAAGCTTCAGCTTGAGGGGGAGTCTTAGGATCAAATTTTATATTACTTATTATTATTCTGATTTTTTTAAATGGCAAATGTCAGTATGTTAATTGTTATGTTTGTATTTTCTCCCTTGCCAGGATTCAAATCTTGGACCTTTAACCCCTTAGCTCAACCAAGTGAGCTACCATCCTCCCTTATTATTATTTTGATTTGTTCTTAATTTAGGATTAAGTCTGTGTATCCCTATAAATAGGGGTTAATATTGAGTCTTTTGTATCACGCTACTAGTTAGTCATTATTAATAATATTCAGAGCTTTTATTATTCTCTCTTCCTTTTACCTTAAATCTCACAAATTCAACAAGTAGTTATGATTATTAAACGGCAATGTGCATTACAAGACTAGATTTCTATATGGAAGACATCCAGTACATTCTCTGCTGTTCCTACTTTAGTATTTTAAGAAGAGAAGCATCTAGCATAATGCAATGGCAAAATTTATTTTGTCGTGATAAAAGAAATTTAATCAAATCCACATGATCCGTTAACAACAAATTTCTATTTGAACATCATTGACCTCATACTGCAGTCAACTATAACAACAAAGGTTAATAATAAGTAATTAAGAAAGTGACAACAAAGTTCTAAGGGAGTACCATGTCCACAGTCATCTGGGTGGCTTGCTGTAGAGGGACATTCTCCTTCTACCTCAGCTTCGATTCTGCAATATCAAGTCAGTTTGATTAAAATGAAGATGAATTTGCAGCAAATACAGACGGAAAGGTAACTATGCATTATGATCTGTATGTATAGTAGTGTTGAAATTTGGGGCCTAACTCATCCTTACAAAACCGGCTTGTAAGGTGAGGAGTGCCACTTCTTTATAAACTTTCTCAAGAGTTCTATCTATCTGATGTGGGACTAAATCCACCCCCTCAAAGCTAACACAATGAAGGTGTTGGAGGCTGCAATGAAGGCTAACCAAAGATCGCAATTTAGGCGACTAGGGGCGGACCGCAATTAAGGCGGAATTTCCAACACACCCCCTCACGCTTCAGCCCGACCCAATAGGCCTGAAGCGTGGACGATGCGGGAAGCCCAACGATAGATCTAGGATAGGCTCTGATACCATGTTGAAATTTGGGGCCTAACTCATCCTTACAAAACCGACTTGTAAGGTGAGGAGTGCCACCTCTTCATAAACTTTCTGAAAAGTCCTATCTATCCGATGTGGGACTAAATCCACCCCTTCAAAGCCAACACAATGAAGGCGTTGGAGGCTGCAATGAAGGCTAACCAAAGATCTCAATTTAGTCGACTAGGGGCGGACCGCAATTAAGGCGGAATTTCCAACAGGTAGTACTTTAATAGATGCTAAAAAAGTAAATATACCTCTTACCTCTGAATATCATATCCTCCCACACCAAGAACAAAGTCTATGTCAACAGATCCAAATTTAGCTTGCTTAATTTGTGCCATTCCATTGATGTGCTGACAACAATTTCATGAATTAAAAAAAAATATCTATAAATATGATTTCTAGGGAAGCTAGGTAGATTCATATACAACTCTATAGAAGTTGATATAATAAACAATATACAGGCAATAATCTAATGTATTTCATAAAAAATAATTGAAATTTATCTCACCATCTCCCCAATACACACATGTACATACAGTTATCATGTCATAATAAAACATGAAATAGCTATATCTATGATGACAGATTAACATTTCTTAGATGTTTAATACCTTCTGCCAAAAAACAAGAATTATAATGCAGTCCAAAACAACAGAACTATTATACTCATATTGGAAAATCTACAAGAGAGAACTAATATTAATCACCGTGAAAACAAAGTTTTGGAATATGTAATATGAGCCATAAAACTATTAATCCTTTGATCATTGACCAATTGAAAGGTTTTTTTTTACATTGGTAGTAAAATTCGGAACATAATTTGACTGAAATTTAATGATACGAGTGGCAACTTGAAAAAGGGATGTGGGGGTTGTAAAAATCGGCCATGCCATTCCGCCATTTAAACAATGCTGCGTACTTGGGAGGTAAAATTTCCCTTTAGCAAGTCAAGATAGCATCTATGACTTGCTCCATGCAGGTGAATTTTTGCATTCTGCGCTTCTCAGGTAAATTATGTTCTGAATTACACTACACGGGAAATAACTGATATGGAGTTATTTTGGTCATGGTGAACTCTATGAAATTTGTGTCGAAAATCATGAACACATGTTCATTTCATGAACCCGGTTTCATATTTGTACATTTCATCTTTTTTTCAGCATATAATTCTATTACCTTCCTAGTAAGATTAAGAAAAATAATGTCTGCATATCCACAAGTAACTGAAACACACCTTTATTTTCTTGGTCAATATCTTTAACTCAGATTCAGTAACCAAATCTATCTGCAAAAGCAAGTAATAATAATCAAAATCAAAATCAAAAGCAAGTAATAATAATCAAAATCCACAAGAGAAACAAAGTTGAAGTACACATAGAAATATCACACAATCTTAAAGCCAGAAGCTTGCCTTGTTCAAAATAATTCGGTCAGCATATGCAACTTGTTCAACTGCCTCATTGACCACAAATCTTGGTTTCACCTCATTCAAATGTTGCATGGCATGCTTGCAGTCAACTAAAGTCACGACTCCATCCAGTTTAACATACTCAGAAACTAGTTCATCACTGAAAAAAGTTTCAATAACAGGGGCTGGTTTTGCAAGACCTGCAAAACAGCTAAGAATGTAGACATTAAAATAATGTTTTACTCGATTGTTTCAAATACCAAACATCGGAACAGATAAATTTCAATCATGCACTCAAACATTTAAAAATGCATGAGAAAGACTAAAGCTTCCAAAAAAGTTGCAAAACCATGAAGGGACTCCCTAAAAGATTTTCAAGCAACACATGATCAAAAATAAAATTGAACCATTATTTTATTTTATATAATCCCTTTTCATTGAATAATTTTTTATTTTACTTTTGTTCAACTATGATCGAAGTCCCAAACAAAATGAATTTCACAGTGCCACAGCAAAATATCCGTAACTTCACAATTTGGTCGATTAGTTTCAACTTGCAAAGTAAATATTTACTCTCTGAACCTCAATCCCCAAGTACACAAAGCACAAAATCTTTGAACAACAAGAGCAACTCACGAACCTGTGGTTTCAATAACAATGTGATCAAATTTGTCTCTTTTCTTCCTAACCAACTCCAACAGCATTTTAACTAGATCTCCTCGCACAGTGCAGCAAAGGCAGCCATTATTAACCATGATAATGTCTTCACCATTCACAGAAGAATGACTAGCAACCAGTGATCCATCAATATCAACCTCACCAAACTGCATTATTCACATCAACAAAATAATTTAATGAAAAACTGTAAACTCATTATAAGAACAGATCCTAAAAAACATCCCACGCAATCGAATTCTTCCCTCCTTTTACAATTGCTCTACAAAACAAACTCGATACCTCATTTTCAATGACAGCTATCCGCTTGCCATGTTGGGATGTGAGAATACGATTCAGAAGAGTGGTCTGCAGTACAGAAAACTCGATCATCTCATAAACTAAATTCAATTAAGCACTTATGTATAAGCTATTTTCATAACAAAAAATAAAATAACGTAGGACCTTTCCAGAGCCGAGAAAACCGGTAATGATTGTAGCAGGAACGCGATTATCAACAGAAGCTTCTTCGCCGTGGGTTGGAGCAGAGTTAATGTACCTGAAACTTCCATAATAGAAGTTATTATGGAAATTAGGTGAAACGAAGGAATGAAGAGTGGTGATAAAACGGAGTTGAAGGGGTGATGATTGAACAGTTCGGAAAAGGGTTTTGACGGAATTTGCTATAGTCATGCATCTCTTCATCGTTGGAATGGAAAAGGGAAGAAAAACAAAGAGGGAAATGGTTAAACCCCTCGTATAAGGAGGGTTTATGTTTTTATGTTTTAAATAAATAATAAATAAATGTTTTTTATATTAAAAAAAGAAGTTTAGATGAGTTCGACGTGTAGTATGTCTAAGAGCACTTACAACCTTACGATTGAATCAATCAACTGAATCAACTTTCATTGACGATAATTTTTTTTCTAGTGGCATCCTAAAAGTATCTGATCTAATTATGTTTAAATTTAAGAATAATAACAAAATTTTCATTGTTCATATTAAATTTATCAAAAACCTATTCTTCATCTCTCATTTTTAATCTTCATTTATTTTCTCTTTGACAAGCATTTATGGATACATGTGATCAAGTTCAATGAAAATATAGGAGATTGAATCACAAAGTTTGAGCAAACAGAAGTAAAAAATAAAATGTGACAAAATATATCATAATTTCATTGGTTCAATTAATTTAATGAAAGTAAAATATATATATACATATATATATATATATAATTTGGAGAAATCAAAATGGATTATATATATGTAAGTAGCAATGAAGCTCCATGCACAAGGAGTGCAGAGAACACCACTGAACCAAGATTACAGATTCACAGTCCTACCAGAGATCCAGAAAACAAACAAAAAATAGATCAGCAGACGCCCATACAAGGAATTGGGTATCTCCACCAATCATGAAAACTATAATTAAAGGAAGCATGATTTGCTTTCAACCACACAAAAGATAGTAACTTAACCTTCTCTAGCAAGACCACAGGAGGAGACACCAAATCTTTGAAAATACGGTTGTTCCGTTCCTTCCAGATTACCCAGACACAGGCAAACCAGATTACCTTAAAAAACGAATGAGTACCACGCGACATCCCTGCCATGAACGAGACCTGCATGAAGTGATCACGAAGCTGACAAGGAGGAACCATCGAAAGCCCTATCCAATTCCAGACAAGAACCCACAGAGTATGAGCCAAGTCACAGACAATAAATAAGTGAGTAGCTGTTTCTGTAGCACCACATCCCGTTACATAGGCCAGGTCGTTAGCATAAATAACATGACGACGAAGAAGATTATCTTTGGTTGGAAGTCTGTTACGGAGGAGACGCCACACGAACAAAGACACTTTCAAAGGAATTTGTATATGCCAAACATCATCTACAGGACTTCTGTCCACCTGCTCTTCTGAAGTTGTGAGAAAGCGGTAAGAATTCCGCACCGAATAACCATGCACAGGATCTAAAAGCCATCTCCATGAATCAGCCACCTCAACCTGCAAAACAATGTTATGTAACATTTCTGAGCACTCCTTCACACTATCCTCCTCCCAAGCTAACAGTCGGCGTCTCCACTCCCACGCCCTCCCCTCCACCTCCCAACCTAAACTCGCCATCTCCTCCACCGTACTCTCCTTATTTATGGCCAGATCAAAGAGTCTAGGAAATTTGATTCGCAAGGGCATTTCCCCTACCCAATGATCGAACCAAAATAAGGTTGTCCTACCATCTCCCACCATCCTACGGACATTGCCATCAAACCAACTTCCCACCCCCTCATTCACCCTCCCTCGGACGCTACAAACCGACCGCCACCACAGGGAGTCATGCTGACCCCCTTCCCTCACTCTACCTCCTACCTCCCTGTACCTAGCCTTCAAAACTCGGTACCATAAACCCTCCTTTTCTGACAACATCCTCCAACACCATTTCCCCATCACGCCATATTAAACTCTCTTAACCTCCTAACCCCCAACCCTCCATCCTCCTTCGGAACACAAACAGAATCCCAATTTATCCAGGCTATTTTTCTATGATCCTCACTACCCCCTCAAAAAAATCTTTTAAAAATAGATTCAATAGAAGAGATTATACCTGCGGGTGCTCTGAAAAAGGAAAGAAAGTAAACCGGAATCGACGACAGGACAGACTTCAGCAATATCAAGCGACCACCAAAAGAAAGAAATTTATTGTTCCAAGTGGACAGGCGACCTACTATACGATCAACCACTGGTTTCCAGAAACTATGCTTCCTGAAATCCCCCCCAATAGGGAGTCCCAAGTATAAGAAAGGAGTGGACCCCATCCTACAGTTCATCACCATAGCCACCTTGGCCAACCACGAAGCCGTTATATTAACGCCTGTAAGTAGACTCTTATTAAAATTCACCTTTAACCCCGAAATTTCCTCAAACAAAAGCAAAACCGTGCGCATAGAACGCACATTCAACCAACTCTTCTCACCAACAATCAGAGTGTCGTCGGCAAACTGAAGGTGAGTTATAAGAACCTCACCCAGTTGGCCAACCCGAGAACCTGTTTGTCTCAACCATGGTTTCCATCAAAATGTTGAAACCTTCAGCAGCAAGTAGAAATAAAAAAGGAGAGAGAGGATCCCCTTGACGAAGACCCCTCTCCATATGAAACTCCTCCGTCGGACTACCATTTACAAGAACTGACGCCATTGCCGATCCAACACATTCAGACATCCATTTCCGCCAAAGTGTTGGAAAATTCATACTAGCCATAACAGAATCAAGATAGCTTAAATCCACTGAGTCATACGCCTTCTCAAAATCAACCTTAAACAAAAGAAGTTCCTTCTTCATACGCTTTGCTTCATCAACCACTTCATTTGCAATAAGGATTCCATCTAAAATCTGTTTCCCTTTAACAAAAGCTAATTGGGAATCAGACACCACACTACCAATAACTTCACGTAATCTATTAGCAAGAACCTTCGCTAACACCTTATACATGCACGCCCACCAAAGAAATAGGGCGAAAATCATGGAGCCTTTGAGGACTAGTAACCTTCGGTATCAAAGCAATGAACGTTGAATTCACCCCCTTTGACAATTTGCCATTGCGATGAAATTCTACAATAAATCTCATAAAATCATCTTTCACTACCTCCCAAAAATCTTTTAAGAAACCGAAATTAATGCCGTCAGGGCCTGGACTTTTATAACTATCAGACTCCCAAACCACCCGCTTCACTTCCTCCAATGAGAAAGGTTTAATCAATTTTCCAGCTTCACCACTAGAGAGTTTTCGAAAAGCAAGGCTGCCCACATGAGGCCGAGCAGCCCCTCCAGACTTGAAATGATGAGAGAAGTGGTCATAGACCGCTGATCTGATTTTGTGCACGCCTTCAATATTTACTCCATCCACATTCACCATATTAACAGTATTACCACGCCGTTGGTTTGTGCATACGCCATGAAAAAAATTTGAATTCGCGTCCCCCTCCTTTAACCAATTCATCCGAGCTTTCTGCCAATTAATACTAGTTTGGGTGCGAGCCATGGAGTGCAAACTCACTGATAATTCATGAAGTTCATGCACTTCCTCATCAAGCAACACAGACGTCTCCCCTTTAGAATCCAAAAAAGCCCTACGATTCTTAGCTTCTAGTATTTTGCCTTCCGCATTCTGCGAATGCGTTTGATGCCATTCTTTTAAACAATCTTTTATCATTTTCAGCTTCTGCTTCAACACAAAACTCCCCCAACCCTGAATACTAAAAGAATTCCATCTATCGCGAACAAATTCGACATAACCTGGATAGTCCGACCAACACTTCAGCATCCGCAACGGACGGGGACCCCAATTTGATTCGTCAACATGTAAAAACAGAGGCACATGATCAGAGAGGCCACGTTGGTGCGCTACTTGAATGCAATTGGGCCATCTCTCACACCACTTTTCTGACAGCAAAAAACGGTCCAATCTACTCATTGAAATACCATCTCCACGATACCAGGTGAATAAGCGACCACAAAGAGGTAAGTCGATCAACAACGTATCTTCAATAAATTTGTTGAACCTGTCTGCATCCGACTGTCGAAAAATCGAGGCTCTCCCTTTTCTCTCATCACGACTGCGGACGGAATTAAAATCCCCACACACACACAAACATAAATCAATCTTGCTCGGCACATAAGATGTCAACCGCTCCCACAAAATATATTTAGCCACAGTGTCACACGGTGCATACACGTTGATGATTAAAACGTCTACACCTGCTTGAATAACGGTGCCACTAATTACCAAAACATGATCAAAGCACGTTGAAAACCATACTTTAAGGCGAGTCGAGTCCCACACAGTTAACAATCCTCCCGACGCTCCCACTGAAGATTTATAGGAATACCCATAGTGATCGTCACCCCACAAGGATTTAACACAATAATCATCTATAACGGACAACTTTGTTTCCTAAACGCATAACACCAAAGGACTTTTTCCTTGAACCAACCGTCTAACCTCCACCTTCTTCTCACCACCACCTAACCCCCTCGCATTGTAAGATAACACCCTCATTGAACCCTCTCTCCACCCCCACTCCCTCCGACACCCACTATATCAAACCCCTTCCTGTTCAAACATACCCCCTCCAACACCCCCCATAGACCTCCACTCTTTCCTTCCCTCCCTCGACAACAGGTTAAAACTATTATTCGGGTCCCCTTTAAATTTCACACCAAGCGCCTTGCCCAACTCATTGACATCCTCCTTCACCCCGTTTGATTTCTCATGAACCGCCACCCAATTCACCCAATCGTTATTGACTGACGTAGTAGAATTCTTTGATGTTTCAGAAGAAGAGAGAGAAGCATCCTTTGATTTAATGTTAACACTACGTACATTCCGTTTCCTATTTTTCTTCTTTAAGATCATTAAAACTTCTCTACGATCAGCTGATGGCATTCGAGCTATGCGTTTAACAAAACCCGTTGATTGTATTAATTGTTTGGCTGACGTCTTCTTGATTACGTGTGCTTGTCGTGAATACTCCAGGGAAGCTGCAAAAGTAAACTTTTCTGCGCCCTTACTAGCTGTTGCCGAGCCAACCTTGTCTGTAGGTTTTGCTGGAATTTGCGCGAGCCAATCAAGGCTCCAAGGACCTGTTTTACTCAGCTTAGGATTACATCGTAATGGCTGGTCTTTAACATGTTGCTGATCTGGTTTTAAAATTGTTTTGTCCGTGCCCAATATAGGTTCCAAAACAGCGGTACTCTGCTGAAATAAGCATTCTGGTGCGCCACTCGGCATGAGGTTACACTTTGTTGTCTGGTCTTTAACATGTCGTTGTTTGGTAGTTGTAACAGTGTTGTCTTCGCTTACTATTGGATCCAGGACAGAAGTATTGTGCTGAAAAATGCAATCTGGTGCGCGATCAGCAGTAGCAGAAAGCTTAAAAGTGTGAAGCTTAAATCATCAACCAACTCATCCAATTCCCACTCACCCTTAACCTCATCCAGTCCGGGAACGTCATTGAATGTTGACGCTTCCGACTGAGTTTCGGTAATCACCTCCGATAGAAAAGCATCCTCTCCCAAGTTGCATCCCCACTCCTCTACCATCTTTAAACTATATTTAATTCCATCTATAAAAAACTCCGCCGTCGTGTTGACAATTTCAATCTGAGGTGTTGTAATTAAAACCTGTGCAAAGTTCAACCGGGCCTTATCCTCCGTACAGTCGTCGACACGAACAAATCTTCCAATATCCATAACTTGAAGAAAGCAACATTCCACGCTTGTACAGGAACGCCATAGATACGTAGCCATGCCCCCCTTTCATATTGGACATCCGCCATCGACCACTTATGTAACTTGTAAAATAACATGCCAAAGAAGTGTAGTGCGTTATTAAAAACATGCCAGATATCCTCTCCACCAGTACAAGTTAAAAAAACACGATCCCCTCCCATGGAAGTTACTACGACCGTTTTGAATCCCGCATCCTCAATTCTTTGTTGCAGAGACAATGTCGAATCACCTTCGAACACCGAAGCAACCATACCTTTTTCTGCCCAATTGCGGTCCTCCACCAATGATTTATACGACGGAATGAATCGTTGAACCTCACGTTCCTGCGCAGCGTGATGGCTTGTCACATTCAAACCATAACCAGCTTGCTGCACCTTTACCTCAGCCCTAACATCACCCTGCACTCTAACATCAGCCTTCACCCTCGCACCTCCCTCAACCACCTCCTCCGCCATCGTAACCTTCTCAACCGCCACTCCCTCCCCTACCCTCCTCAACTTCGTCTTCCCCTCCCCAACGCCAACCCTCACCTCAACCCTCTCCTCATTCTTACCTTTTTCTCCCTCACCTTTTTTCCTCTCCTCCTCTCTTCCCGCCCTCACATTTTTAATCCCATTACCCGTCACCCTCACCACTGGTGCCACGACCACCGCCTCCTCATCCCCTCTTTCGACAAACCTGAAGCAAACCTGTCAAAGCGAGCCTCTCTAGCCCAAATCCGACACTGCCCTATCCACACATTGTTCAAAGCTATAGCCAACTTATCTGTGTTTTTCACATTCAAAAAGCGAAGAAACCCATAAACTTGACCTCTAAAATTCCGTTTCCGAGCAATGTACACATCCGATAAAATTCCGCATACATCGAAATAATGGCGTAATTGCACCACAGACATAGATTCTGGAAAGTTTGTGAAATAGAATGATACCTTACTGCCATTATTCACGGCTGTAACGAAGTCAGAACCATCACCTAAATCAAAGTCGCGTCTGCCTTCATCAACAAAATTGCCTCCCACTTTCTTGGAAACCCTGCTATCCTGATGAATACCATACTGAGGAATACCTGAAGAATGACGTGATTGCCTGTCCCATTCCACAAAGTCGCGCCTGTCCCTAGCCCTAGCTTGTACCGTACCTCCTTGCCGCTTCGATACCCTTGACCTGTCCCGTCGTCTTGATTCCGGTTGCGTCGCTTTCCTCTTTCTTGAACGAACCACATGCCAATCTCTCCTATCCCCCCC
>Ga0228711_1005791_pt1 | contig 18675 bp, 13 predicted proteins | sample MedpolnodulmetaG_2_FD_177996 | JGI IMG/M metagenome (GOLD analysis project Ga0228711, IMG submission 177996) | Root nodule microbial communities from Medicago polymorpha collected in Santa Monica, California, United States - brown nodules | ecosystem: Host-associated > Plants > Roots > Nodule...
ATAGTTGATACTTTAATAATTGATTAAGGTTATCCAAGTGGGAGATTGTTGGGTTTTATGGATTAACCTTAGTCAATAATTAAAATAATATATTATTATATCAACTATTAATTATAATTATAATATTCCACTAAACAAAAGGATGTTTATTAATGGGCTGTAATTAGAAACGGGCCGTGATGGGTTGGGCTGTTTCTCAAAGTAAGCATGTTGAGAGGTCCCTTTGTCTATGGTGCTTATATATACCGACTATTCCATCAGGTCAGATAACAACTTCAATACACTCTCATTCTAATGGCATGAGGAAGGGAAAGAAGACTCTCTCAACCCTAACCTCTTTCTCACCAACCAAACTAAATCAGGTACACATTTATTCTATTTCTACCATATGCTATAATTTATGTCTATGATTTTGGGTCTGTTTCAAGCTATATTCTTCGGTATCTCGCTTCATTGATTTTTAATGATGTACTCTGCCTCAAGTTTCTTTTCTAAAAAGTCAACAAATGCGAGTAAGATTGACTTGAAACTCAACACATGTAAGTTGTATGGATTGTAAGTTCTATGGAACTTACATGGCCATATAGTGTATCGTTTAATAATAAGATTGATTGATAACTTAACCTGAATACACAACACCTGGAATAAGGAAAGGAACTTACTACGTGCTTAAAGAGTGAAATAAGCCAGCAATAAAATTAAAAAAGTCAACTAAGATTATTTAATAATGATAATAGTAGTAGTAGTGGGATTGGTGGCATTATGACGCTGCTCCAAGAGTTAGGTAACATTCACCTACCACTACCAACATATTCTTAAAGAGGAATATACTCCATAGTGAAACACAAAAAAAAAATGGGAGATACTACTATTCATATTCCTCGATTGAAGCTTGGAAGCCAAGGCCTTGAAGTAAGTAACGTTTTTCCTTCATTGAATTTGATCATATATATATATATATAACACTTCCTTGTTCCTGAGAATCATTTTTAATAATGTTTTCTGTCGCAGGTTTCTAAGCTTGGATATGGATGCATGGGCCTCACTGGAGTATACAACGCTGCTGTTCCAGAAGATGTTGCCATATCTTTGATCAAACATGCTTTCTCCAAAGGAATCACTTTCTTTGACACTGCTGATTTTTATGCAGCACATACCAATGAAGTTTTGGTCGGAAAGGTACTACTTCTTCATCTTCATTCACCTATCTTTTTATTTTAACATGTTTAACATAAAAACGATGTAACATAAACATTTTAACAATTCTCAGGCACTAAAGGACATACCACGAGATCAAATTCAGATTGCTACAAAGTTTGGGATTGTCAAAATGGAATCTGGTAACGTTGTAGTAAATGGTAGTCCTGAATATGTTCGATCATGTTGTGAGGGTAGTCTTCAACGTCTTGAGGTGGATTACATTGATCTCTATTATCAGCACCGTATTGACACCACTGTTCCCATTGAGGACACTGTGAGTAATAGAATCTATTCTTAAAATTTGTTAGGAAGTGGTAGGTAGTCGTGTTTTTGATTTGGTGTTTTGAATGAATCACAGATGGGAGAGCTTAAGAAGTTGGTTGAAGAGGGAAAGATTAAGTACATAGGATTATCCGAGGCTAGTACTGATACAATCAGAAGGGCTCATGCTGTTCATCCCATTACTGCTGTCCAAATGGAATGGTCGCTTTGGACTCGTGAAATTGAGCCAGATATTGTTCCCCTTTGCAGGTATCTAACTGATTGGTTTTCTATTCCATAGTCTAACTTCCTGATTATCCATGATTATGACTGCAAAAGGGTGTTTGGATTTACTGTGAATTTGTGCCACCTTAAGTTTGGCAAAATCGAAATTCACTCTCAATCCAAATATGCACCAAGTCGAAAATCTCAATTTTTGTTATGACTGTTTCAGTTATGAGGCATCTTAAGTTTTACATTATGCCTAACTCATCTTTAAAAAACCGACTTATATGGTGGTGAGTTTCATTCTATATAAACTTATTTCAGACCTTGTCCTCTAAAAGGTAGGACTTCGATTTTTCACAATACACTCCCTCACGCTCAACACTATTGGGCATGGTGTGTGAATAATTTGGTGGATTACTTGAAAGAATTGACTCTAATACCATGTTAAGAAGCATTATTTTTTGCCCAAAAAAAGAGAGAAATAAATTGAGAGAAGGATCGGTTTTTTGGAGTTGATAGAATGGAAATAGTTGACTTTAATTAGTGTTGGATACACTAATGATCCTCCTAACTAAGCTAACAAATCTTAACTAACTTGCAATTAATACTAAACAACTTGTAACCATTATATCCAAGTCCAACAAATTCTCACAGAGGTCATTAGCATTTCTTCTTAAAAGAGTTAAGCCATTTCCTTTTTATGCAGAACTTAGAAAAACTTCACTCTTATTTCGCGATTTCATAACTTGGGTTTGATAACTCTCAAAATTCAAATAAATAACTTCAAGTAAAACAAATATTAAGGGTTGAGTGGTTTCTTTCTACAACTTTCTTTGTGTTCTGTCACCTTTGTAATCTGTTTATAATTTTCGTTTTGATGTAATTGTTGAGACAATTGAACATGACAATAGTTCCTTGAAACAATGGCTTTTACATTGTTAGTGGTCTTAGAAATGGCAACAAAACACACCATTTGTTTCATGTGATAGTGCTTAAACAAAGAAATTTGTTTGATTTCTAGAGAAAGAGATATACCTTTGATCGAATAGTTTTACTTGCTTGAATTGGAACCTTTTGATTTGATTATGAATACCACGTTCTTTCTTTCAATTCCTAATTTAATGGTTTTTGATATCCTTTACAATTCTTTCTCGAAATGACTTTGGTTGTTTGGTGACAACTCATACAGGGAACTTGGCATTGGAATAGTACCGTACAGTCCCCTTGGCCGTGGATTTTTTGGAGGCAAGGCTATTACAGAAAGTGTACCTGCAGACAGTTTTCTGGTATGGACTCAACCCAATTTGTTTCTGATGACAGTCACTGTTGGCGCATATCATTTTAAGTGTCTAAGTGTAAGCTATTTATATAATAAAAGATAATTAAAAGTCCAACTGTTTTTATATATAAACAATAAGTAGTTTTCGTAAGCTATCCTAGAGTCCTAAACAGTCTCATAAATGTGTATACCAGTAAATAAATCCAAATGAACAAATCCAAACAGGTCCTTGTTCATTGTTCACCAACGTCTCTTTTTTCACCAGGCAATCCAACCAAGGTTACAAGGGGAAAACTTTGACAAGAACAAGATGTTTTATCATCGGATGGAAAAGTTGGCACAGGAGAAGCATGGATGTACATCTTCACAACTTGCTCTTGCATGGATTCTTCATCAGGGAGACGATGTAGTGCCCATCCCTGGTGAGTAACTTTCCACTTTGTGACCTCAACAAGTTAGGCATCTATGGGGCTTACTCCCGTGTATAATTTGAATGTTCAGCGAGGGATACTAATCAATCTTTTATGTCAAACACTACATAAAATTATTTGAAATATTTAGAAACCTCAATTATGATTCCTTTTGTTGTTACAAATATGACATTGCAACCTATCATGTGTTGTAGGAACAACTAAGATAAAAAACCTTGAAAGTAATATCGGTTCATTTAAAGTGAAACTCAACAAAGATGATTTGAAGGAGATTGAAGATGCTGTGCCGATATCTGAGGTGGCAGGGGATCGGACAACTGGTGCTTTTGTTCAATGTTCATGGAAGTTTGCTAATACTCCAAGAAAAGCATAGTTTGACGCCAGTTTTGTACCTCAGTTTTTGGGACTCAAACTAGTTTCTGGTCTCTTTGTATGAGTCACAAATTTAATTCCAAATGAATAAAACCGGTTGTTATTGGTAGAATATGGATAACTCAGCAAAATTTGTGTTTCATGCTTAATTATGTCCATGTTATGTTTATGGATTAAACCAGTTTACATATGATTAATGTGAAATCATGTTGTACTAATATATTCCTTGTCTGAAGAGAGATGTGAAATTGTGATTATTTTTCTCTCTGCCTATTGTTCAAATTTTTTAAATAAACTAGCTAGGTTAATTTACACATCCACATTCACAATCATACGCGTATCAGTTTCCATAGGTACAATGGTTTAATTTGTACATTTGGACTCCAATGGAAGTGCCAAATGTGTGTTTCTGTGTATTTATACTCGGTGATTGAAATTTAAAGTCATGGTTGAAGCATACAACTAGAGCATTAAATCTTGGAAACAAATCGGTACTAGTTTATATTCCCAAAGTTATGTTGATGTTGCAGCCATTGCAGAAGGAGATCTAGCTATTTAGAATAACTCATTGACTGTATTGATACACAAATCTAGGAAATTTTCTAACACCTCTGAATACCGACAAGTTTACTTGTAAGGAACAAATGACAACAATTACTGCAACACATGGAAAACATTGGACTTCAAAATTACCTAGAATTTAAGAGAATGATGATGGAATGATTTACAACTACAAGAAATGTTTTTAATCAATTAAAGAAGATGTTGTCTGCAGTTATTTAAATTTCTGCATAAAGCATAATGAAACTTTGAAGTTAAATACGAGCTCACAAACCCACCGTATGAATAATTTGATATGAATCCACAAGCAATGATTCACTAGTACTCAACAAATGGAAAACATGTTATTGAACAAGTCAGGTATATTAAAATCAAAGGTAAGCATATATATAAGGGAGAAGGTATCAGCTCATAGGAATTAAGTAGCTTTTATGCATGCCTCTTGGTGTAGTGTCTTCTATTCGTTGTTTCTCACCTAATGATAAAAGACTAGCTATTGAATATATCAACCATTATTTAACAGTAATTCAGTTCATTTGCATAGTTATTACTGTGAAAATTTTGATGGCAAATGTAAATAAATTCTTCAGAGTCTGTAAGAGAGAACAAAAAATGATAAGATCAGCCAAAACAATGAAGCAGTATGAGATGTTGCCTTTCAAATTTGCACATCTCTTATGCCAAGTTTTGACATTGATCTTGGAGTGTTTTGTCTGTTCAATTGTTCCTATAAACATTGGCTCTAACTACAGATGATTTTATCTCACACAGAACTTGTGATTTGAGAAGAAACATTAAGCCAATCACCTATCATGTGGCTCTAAATAAAAGGAGGGTTCAAGGGATGTGTTTCATTTTTCATGTGAGTGAAGTAGCAAAATTAGTCCCACATCGGTGAAGTTGAACGCGTGAAATATAACAGAAGGTTATAAATAAAGAGGTATCAGCAACATTACAACATACTTACCTGGATGGGGTCAATGGGTGATCATGAAGGCCCATGGCCTAGAAAGGTGACCTCCATTGCACTCAGGAGGGGTGCCTTTCTAAGGTCTACCCAAGTGGTGGAGCCTACATCATAATTTGTTGCTGAGGGGGCCTGCGTTCGCGCGGCCCCCACCCAATCATAGTTCAAATTTGAGTTTGGCGTTAAATCGAAGCCGTTGAATACTAAGCCCAAAATAATATTTGATCGGAGTCCCAAAGTTATTTATTCGTTTTTACTTACAACTAAAAGTTTTTATTACTTTATTCGTTTTTAAGCCTAGTTTTTTTTATTAATGAAATAATATCGTATTTTCGGATATAGAAGTTGTTGGAAAAATATTAGATGGGGATTATTAGATATTTTAAACTTTGTTTGAAATTAGTCTTAAAACAGTTGAATTATGCAGAGTTGGTTGACTAGATTAGTATTTTGTTTTTCCATAATCATACTGTTGCTATATAATTGAAAGAGAGAAAAATGATTTTAAGTGTCTTATTATATATTGTTGTATTTTTTATTATCATAAATATAAAGTATAATATATTAAATTGAGAGTGATGAAAGTAGTATTAATTAAAGTTATAATTGGAAAAAAGTTATTGATATTGCATTGAAAAGTGAAATGAATCAGCTATTTTGATACTAATTTTTTTGTAAATGGCTCAACTGTTTTAAGACGGAGAGAATAAAATAGTTTTTGATATAGATTACTCCCTCCGTCCTATATTATAAGAAAAAAAAACTCATTTTACTTGTCCCAAATTATAGGCAAAAAAGACCATATTTTATCATATTTAATTATGTTTTTTCAAAAAATTATCTTCATAAAAATGTACTACCTCCGTTCGATTTTAATTATCACATTTTGACATTTTACATAAACCAATACAGTCAATGATTGTTACTACTATAATGACCTTATTCATTTAATATCTCATTTCATATATTTCTCTCTCTGCAATAAATAATTAAGGATAATATTAGTAAAGCAACATTTAATGTTGTATTGAACTTTGAAAGTGACAGTTAAATAGAAACAATCTTTTTTCTTTCAAAAGAGACATTTAGAAAGGAACCGAGGGAGTACATGATTTAAACGAATGATTTTCTTCGTAAAAATGAGTAAATAAACAAGTTTTTGCACCAAACAATTCATTCTAGTGATTATAATCGGTGTCATAATCACAATTTAAATTTTCAGTTACAACTAATAACCACTGCCATGCCAATAATTAATTCTTCCAAACAAGCCTACACTTATTAATTCAGCCAAACAGAATTTAGCTACAACAACTACCCTGCCAATAATTGTTGGCTCAATCAGAATTAAGTATTTTATTTTATAAAATCAACGTTTTACCCTACAGCCAGCAAGGATAATCTTTGGCTCAAGCTTCAATATTTCTTGATCATTGCATAGTTTATCAAGTTCTTCCTCCTTCAACATTACTATCACAGTTCTTGCAAACCCTCCTTCTGAAGAAGGCATCACCATAATCAAACCTTCACCGTCCACATTCCCCAATCGACAAGAAACATGAGCTGGTTTCTCACTATCACAAAACATTGATTCATACAACAATGATTCTGTCTCTTCCTCTTCCATGCAGACAAAAGTTAACTCTTTCCCATACATGCATTTAGGTGTTCCAAATTTCCATTCCTCAGTTTCCTTTTGTGACTCTAACCATTCTATTGACGACCTTATTTCTTTATCTGTAACCCCTTTCAACTGTGTGTGAATTAAACTTGCTACATCTCCTAATTCGCCATTCTCAATTTCTTCCATTTTTAGTGAAAGATTTGAAAAATGTAACACGTTTCCGAAATATCCAGTTGGGAGGGATGGTTTTATTAGCTTTCTGAAGTCTCTGCAGCAGATTGATAAAGAGTGAGTTTGATTATGAATTTCTGTGGGTTTCAAGTGAGTAACACGAGTCCAAAATAGAGCTGAGAGGAAGTCAAATGGGGTGGCATTGGGACATTTTTTGTTTTGGATTTTGGAGAGGGAATGTTTGATGATTGAACTTGAGAATTTGAAAGTGGCTGTGGCTATGTTTGTTGAAGAGGTAATGGTTTGTGGTTTTAGGGATGAATTTGGAATGTTGTTATTTAGGAGTGGTGAAGAAGAGGTAGTAATGATTGGAGTGAAGAAAGGAGGGTTGGAAATGGGGCTGTGGCGGTGAGTTTGGGTCCATGATTTGAAGAATGATGATGCAAAAGTTAAATCAGAAAGCATGTGACTACAACTTAGACCTATTGCTACACCACCTTCTTTGAAGCTATTTATCTGCAACAAACCCCACCAATTTATTACTTCATACCTTGTTAAATACCAAATCACCCGTACCACTAATTCAATTTATCTATACTTCTTTTTTGCTATCAATTTATCTATACTTCAGTTTTGTACTTTGCATGTGAAAGTACATCATAAAAAATAAATTCAAACCAATAATGTAGATGTAAATCAGGTTTAAAGCACCAATATGATGAAGTCTAATGATAGGGGCTAATGTGGCGAATATATATTCAAACTCTAATTGATATATACATTACATACATTAAAATATTTGATACACCTCAAATGGAGGGAACTAGGAAAACATATATATAAATTATGAGTGTAAATTAGTTTAAACTCATATTCCATGAAAATATATTATTTTGCTAAATTACTGTATATTTTAAAATTGATAGTATACACGAGAGGGAAGAAAAGGAAGAAATTAAATTGGGTAATCAGTTAGTTTGAACTCAATCATTTTCAAAAACCAGTTTTAGATTATAGTCTTCAAAATTTAAAGTAAGTTTATCTTTAGTCATACACCGTTTAGATTAAGAGAAAGATGGGTTGATGCACGAGATTAGGATCCTCTCAGGTTGAAAAAAAATAAAAAATAACATGAAAGATCTAGGTCATCAAAATATAGAAATGAATTTCCTCCCATGAATTTTTCTCCATTTTCAATCCACAACTTAAGTGGTTTGTCTCTCCTGGTTTTAATATGAAATCTTGTAATTTAAACGGCTATGATTCCACTAGACCTCTCCATTCACGGGAGAGGATCCGATCCCTTTATGGGATGCATGTTGGTAAGAGAGAAAATATATTTTTTCCTCCTTTGGTTAGGCAAGAAAAGTTTTCTTCTGATGATTGATACTTAAAATTGTGGAGACTTGTTTGATACTAAAAATGAAAACTATTAGTTTTAATTATAAAACCACAAAATAGCTCATAATAACTAAAATAAAACAAAAGTAATCATACTATTAGTAGACAGATGAAATATTTCCAGCAGAATCAAGGTGTTATGTTAATAATATATATGTGAAATAATAAAGTACCTGAATTCTAAAAGGTGACCATGTGCTAGGGTCATGAGGCATATCATCCCAAGCAATAAGCTGTGCCTCATCAGATCCAGTAGCAGAAGATGATAGCCATTCATCAATGGTACTATCAACATTAGCCTTTATGACTCTAACACCAGCATCATTACATCTAACTTCCCAGTTACCACCATCCTCCTCCTTCTCTCGGCCCAACCGGCCCGTTATCGTCGGGTATATCGACAAAACTTCAGACAATGATTCCCTCAATGGATCCAATTCAAATGACCTAAACCATTTTTCTTCATTTTTGTAATAGTATATCAAATGCAGTGTATGATAACCCATACCATGGTCTACACCCGTCAACTTGTGGGTCTTACCCGAACTCACTGGTCTGCTTGACACAACCGTTAGTTTTGAATCCAGTGTTACCTTACACTGATCTGTCTCTGACATGCTTGCTTCTTTTGCTTGCTTATGAATAAAATGAATATGTTAACAGTGTTGTGTACTCTTTCTTAAATGAACAAGTACCTAGCTTCATTAATATTGTGAACTATTTATAACAAACATGGAGTATTATTTCAGAGGAAATTAACGGGGAAACAAAATAGAGAGGAAGTTAGAAAGAGTGATTTATTTTTAGAGGAAACGGTTAGGAATTAAAGAGGAGACGGTGGTGGTTGGTAGTTTTATTTAAGTCATGAGGGCCCATACCCATTCTGTTTCACAAGGCTTACTAGTTTCAAGTTTCAACAACTAGTATCACTGATGCTCATTTCAACTTTTAGTTAATTGAAAATGCTAATAAATGTCTTTAGGGTTGATAAAAAGTTTAAAGTATAAATTTTATTTTGATATCTGTGGATTTAACACGTTAAAACATCAAAACACAATTTTTTCTAAAAAAAATTTATCAATTGTTTTTATTTTTGAATTTAACAACCACCAAAACCTTTAGTTAAATTATATTCACATGCATGTTTCTTTGTGTTTTGGGATGATCTCACATTTTCATGGGTCCTCATTTTTCTTTGTGAACCTAACCTAATTTCTTGGTTCTTAATCACTCCTACCTTAATCATTAACAAGTAGGAAGACCCTTAATTAATTATGTTCACATGCATGTTTCCTGTGTTTAGGGATGATCTCACGTTTTCATAGGCTCCTCATTTTTCTTTGTGAACCTAACCTAATTTCTTGGTTCTTAATGACTCCTACCTTAATCATTAACAAGTAGGAAGACCCTTAATTAATTATGTTCACATGCATGTTTCCCGTGTTTAGGGATGATCTCACGTTTTCATAGGCTCCTCATTTTTCTTTGTGAACCTAACCTAATTTCTTGGTTCTTAATTACTCCTACCTTAGATGTTGTGATTTCCTGGCCAAATGTTAACATGTGGCACAACACCTGCATATGAATCTCGTTAAGAGGAATGCTAGCAACACTCTCTTTTAAATATTTTCTCTAACATTCATTCTTTTATTTGTTTAAATCAACGTGGATCTACATTTTAAAAATAGAACTCATATAAAATGGTAATATATACATTGATTTTATCCAATAAACAAATGAGTATTAGAGAATGTTTAAAAGGTAATGTCGCTAGTATTCCTCTAACAACCAAATATGGAAACATTGAAAATTATGTATTCAATTTTTGATTCCTTAACAAATGTTAACTAAGTGGATGCACCGTCGATCCAATAAAATTTAAAAAATTTCCTTTTCAATATAAAAACGTACAATACTTATTTTGATTCCTTAACAAATGTTATATTGTAAAATTATTTATTTGTTTAATGGGGGAGCACCGTCGATCTTCCTGGAAATCGTGGTTGGGACTAACACAACCCCACAAAACCGGCTTGTGAGATGAGGATTGCCCCCACTTATAAACACATTGTCAGACCAACTCTTATCCGATGTGGGACTCTTAACACACTCCCTCACGACCAACACTATTAGGCTTGGTTTGTGAACACAAATGGTGGGTAGCCCGATAACGGAAACCTGATAGCAGGTGACCCAATGGATCTTGAAGAAGCTCTGATACCATCTTAGAAATCGTGGTTGGGCCTAACACAACCCCACAAAACCGACTTGTGATGTGAGGATTGCCCCCACTTATAAATACATTATCAAGCCAACTCCTATCCGATATGGGACTCATAACATATCTAAATAAACTTTATACATGAGTGCAACGATAATCAATCATTATGGCAAAATAAAAAGATTTAATTACCTCTCGGAGTAAAACTTAGATTGTGTAGCCCATTACTCGTTATGCCCATTACTCGTTATGTATAGTGGACCTATACAATTAAATCTTGATTGTCTTCCTACCAAACTATTGATTTTCCTAAAATATCATGGAATAACCAACACATTTTGCACATGTAATCAATAAAGTATCTCCAATAATGTCTCTAAAGCCTAGTTCGACTAATAATATCAAAATTGTTAGATTAAACATTTTTATTTGAATTCAAACTCAAAACTTACAATGTATGTAAGTTTCATTGGTATTTACGCTTCATCTACATAAAAAAAAATGGGAAATTAGTCACTTTAGTCTCTGAATAGGAAAAAAGTAGTCACTTTAGTCACCGAATGCAGAGAAATTGCAAAACAGTCCCTGAATGTAGTCAATTTTAGGGACTAAATTGACTAACGGAGTCTACATTCAGGGACTAAATTGACTAACGGAGTTTGCATTAAGGGACTAAATTGACTAACAGAGTCTACATTCAAGGATAATTATTTTGCAATTTATCTGCATTCAGGGACTAAAGTGACGACTCATTTCTTATTCGGGAACTAAAGTGATTAATCTCCCAGAAAAATATACTATCACCAATAACTTCAAGTTACAGGTAGTAGTCACTACTGGATGAGGCACACTTGGTTGGGCACCCAAATAAAAGTATTTGGGCAAAAATACAAAACCAAGAAAAAATTAAAGGAAAATAATCGATGTGACTAAATACTTTTTATTTAATTTTGTTAGTTTTATGTAAGTGTGCCTAAATAATATTTATTCGGGGTTGTGTCCATGAAAGACTTTTCCCTACTGGACAATCTAGACAATTAGGAAAATACAATTGGACCACCTGGTAGTACTGTGGATTATGATTAGACTCGATAACATCACTCACAATTACTTCTTTGAGCCATCCATCTATCCAATCTAGCGACAATCAATACTCGAGATGGTATCCATGGTAAAGTGTTTTTTCTTCTCTAAATTGTTTAATGACTAAATATTCACCTCTTACGATGACTATCTAAAGAATTATAGATTCAAAACACAACTCATGCATATATAATAAAATATCTCTACCATAGTAATATGATTTTATTAATGCATAATTTGAACCATCTAAGATGCAAAGTAGCGTGCTTTTTTACAACAGGCAATCTGGGTTGTTAGTTGAGGCTGACAATGTACTAAACTAACTCGAAAATAGTTTAAAACTCGATTTGATAATTAACCTCGTTGAACTTAATTCATAATTCAAATGAGACGAACTTAAATTTAAAATTAAGATCGTCAAATAAATAAGTTGAACTTGAGTTATAGACTGTTCAACTCGTTTAATTTACAAACCGACTCGATATATATATATATATATATATATATATATATATATATATATATATATTGTTGCTCTATCGTTACTCATTGCTAAATCAATTAAACTAATTTTAAAGGAAATATTAGTTTTACTTTTTTGTCGGTATTTTGTGTGTACAAGTTTATTAACAATTATGAACAAAGAAGCATTAAATTCAATAGCCGAAGGTAATACAATCTGAGTAAAAAATAAAATGGAAATGCCTTTGAAAATGTTGATAGCATGTAAGTTTATTCAACGACTAGCAGAAGTTTTATTCACGACAGGGAGCGAATTCTCTTATAAATAAGAGCAGCGAGACTCATTCATATCCATGTACTATAGAAATTCAGCCATTGTATTTTTAACTAATTAATTGATTAATGGTACTTTTACACATTTTTTATGCGATATTTGGAAGGTTTATGAGTTAATTTCGTGTTCATTTGATTCTAGATATTGAATTGAGTTGATCGTAAATTTGCATCGAGTCTAGTTGGAGTTAGAAAAAAAGTTTATGACAAACTTGAATCGAGTTTTGAGTCGAGCTTATTTTTATTGAGTACTTTTATCGAGTCGAGCGGACTCAACTAGCCCAAGTGCTAGCATTATAGTAGTTCACAAATTATCTTATGTTTGTTGTAAAAATAAATCAAACAAGTGCATACCGAACCGAATCAAACAAGTACATAAATTATACATATCAAATTCTTATAATATAATTTTAAGGAGTACAAATCCTCTAGGGAGGTCCTGTATATTTACTATAAATGCTCGTTTGTTGGTCATAATAGGATATAATCAGGCTAGGATATAGAGTTGGATAGAGACAAAATATGATATGAACATAATAAGTATTAATTTAATCACATGTTTGATGTGCACATGATAACAAATAAGATATCATTATTTTTTATAATTAAATGAGAAAATTACTCTCTAATTAATTAAGGAGAACACTAATGAGTGCCCTTCAAGCATGTGATTAATTATAAATAAGTAAGGAATGACAACATTTTAAAAACGACATAATATAAATAAGGAATGAATTTCTAAGGATAGTTTCTAACCCAATGGGATAAAAATTACAAAGACAAGTCAGTATATGATAGAAAAATAGTTTATTTTATCTTATCTTTCTGCTGCATCAAATATGATATTTAAGAAGAATATGATAAATGTATCATATCTCATCTCCCTATCATGGTCATCATAAAACCCCAAAGGGCGCTTCATTACCAATCTATGTCAATTAGGCTTTGTTTGGATGTTGAAAGGAAAGAAAGTAAAAGGAAAGAATGTTTAAGGAATGAAAGTGAGTGGAAAGAGAGTGGAAAGTAAGATGATTTTTTGATTGTTTGGTATGAGTGAAAGTGAAAAGAAAGTGAAAGGAAAGAATGGTGTATTTTTTATTGAATGTCACAAATGCCCTTATATATAATATATAAAAGAATGATGGCATCAAAGACAAAATAGGAACAACAAAAAATTTGTAGCTATCGTCCTACTTTCTGTCCATTAGAGAGGGGAAAGTTTTTGTGTGGGTCCCTCACCCAATTTGTTCCTTCCATGCCACTATTCTTTGGATTCAAAGGAGGAAAAGAATATTGAAATCCGTGCTTTCTTTCCTTGATGTATCTTTCCTTATGCCTTTGAGTAGATCCAAACAATACCTTGATCACAAAAAAGAAAGACTAGACAAGATGGTACATGATTATTTTGAAACCAACGGTGGAGATCAAGAATGACTTTACACGTATATTACCATTTCTGGTCAAATTAAGCGACATGGTCTACCACTATTAGGTTTGTGCATGTAGAGTTTTTTTTTCCACAACCTGAAATTCTTCAATTCAGATGGGACATGTGGTTGGTTTGTCTTCTATAAAGATTGTGTACCCATCACAAATATAACCAGAAACATAGAAAACAAAATTTGAGCACAACTGTGATCTGTATATATTAAAGATCATCAATGCTTCAACAAATGTCCTCAAACATTTCACCCTCCATATGTAAAAGGTGTAAAAGCTTTCTGAGAGCAGAATCAACATATCATGTTATCTTGTTATTATCCCAATATATGCACGGCAAATAGCATCATCTATGTTTCATCTAATGTCCTAAAACATACCATCTCTATAAAAAATTGTAAAAACTTTCCTAGAGTTGATCATATTATCTTGTTTTCCAATATGTATATTATGGTCTGACAACTACAAGAATCATTCAGCAAAGCACTATGCATATGGACAAAAAAACAAATTAAAAAGGGGGAGGATATTGCATACCAAACATATAATATTAAGATGACCATGATATGTCTATGACTTCAATATTTATGATCGGATGAGGGATGGTTTAATTAGAGGGGCGAGATCATATACAATAAATATTAGGATATTAGGGTTAATTAAGTTTTTAGTCCCTATAAATATTCACAGTATTGTTTTTAGTCCCTACAAAATAAAATCACACTTTTTAGTCTCTGTGACATTTTCCTTAAGCATTTTAGGGACCAAAACTATTGATGAAATTTTTTGACAAGGACTAAAAGTGCTGGTGGAAAAATTTATAGGAACTAAAAATGCTGATGGAAAATTTTATAGAAACTAAAATGTGTGATTTTATTTTGTTGGAACTGAAAACAAAACTGTGAATATTTATAGGGACTAAAAACTTAATTAACCCTAAATATTAATATAAGAAAATATATTGATGCATAAGTGATAGAAAAAATATAGTTATTCTGAAACTACGATGCATATTAATATATAGTGATCGGGATTCGAACAACGAACACCCAATTTATTCACCTTTAAAAGTGAATTCTAGCTCTTTGACTATATAACAAAAACAAATTAAAAACTACAAAAACTATGTTATTTTACACCTAAAAGTTGATATATTTTAATAGTATAAGATTTTTTTTTCATTTTCTACATTGCCAATTTTTGTGATTGTACATGTTACCTAACAATTATTCAAAAATTTATCTCATATCGTCGAATATTTGATTCTTCATGACTAAAAGTATTTAATAATAAATTAAAAACTACAAAAAATATGTTATTTACACCTAAAAGTTGATATATTTTAATAGTATAAGATTTTTTTTCATTTTCTACATTGCCAATTTTTGTGATTGTACATGTTACCTAACAATTATTCAAAAATTTATCTCATATCGTCGAATATTTGATTCTTCATTCATGACTAAAAGTATTTAATAATAATCTTGTTCAAAAGAAAAATATTTAATAATATTTTTTCGTGGGGGAACACTTTACTTTTATTGTGAGTAATATAAAAATATTCTACAACTTTTCGCAAAATTAATAAATTAGTTGGGGCAACTGCCACCAATTATGAGGCAGATCTGTCAATCGATCAAATAATTTTGTCTCAAAATCAATTTAAACGCTAAAAACTTAAAAATTCATATTTAATTTATTAAAAAAATTAAACTTCTGCAAGAGATGTCTTTTTTTGGGTTACCATTATATTGGTACAAAATTTTTACCATCATTTAACCGTGATTAATTTTCGTTAGAGAATTTATGGGACATACAAAGTGGAATTTGCTCTTCCAACCGATTTTTTTTCATATGCATGAGCTAACAATCGAATCTCTGAGCATATAATCAAGGGTCCCAAATCTTTTACTACTTGGACCAATCTATTCTAGGTTTCAAGAGAGATTTCTACAATGTACCTACTAAACATTAAGGCAAAAACAAATTTAATTTTGAAGAATACAAATGAATTTGCTCAAAAGTAGAGACGAAAAGTTATGATTAAAAACAATTAAGGATCAAAACTTGATTTTTTTTTTTTATATATAAATAACCATCCATTTAATCAATGTTTGGAATCGCCATAACTTATATTATGATACAAGTTTAGTATTAGAGTGGATTTGAGAAAGTAACTTTGAATTCCACATATATCGTCTTTGACAACAGCAACTCGAGATTGAACACAAAAATGGTGGGTCGAACATTCCAAGTTGTTCACAACGACTCCAATTTTGATCTCGAATACGATACCGATGATGGCTTCGAAGTTCTTCAATTCCAACTTTACTCTCTCACTTCTGTTCCTCCCGATCAACAAAAGGTTTTCATTTTACACAATTCTTAATTAATCTTTTAGTTTTGTTAAATTTCATACTTATTTATTAATGCAACAGATTTATGGAGCTGAACCTGATACTCAAATTTCAACTGATTCTGATCTTGCAACAATTTCTGATAAACTACGACTTGTCTCCATCAATCATCATCCTCCTCAACAACCTGAAACAAACTCTAACGATTTCTTGAAATCCGATGAGGAACTGGCTAGGCTCTTGCAGGTTTTATTTTATTTTATTTTATGTCATTGATTTTTGCTTTAATTTTTCACACATCTATCTATTTGTGATTTTGTAAGTTTTTATAGGCAGAAGAGGAAGCACTGATGTTGCAGCAGTATGTTGCTAGCGAAGATACTCAGCAATTTGATGGTAGAGTACGACCTTATGTTGCCCAAGTCCTCATGGTAATTTTCATTTTCATTTTCATTTTCATTTTATTACATTTCAACCAAACCATTGTAAGGTTCGGTCAATTTAATCATCAAGTTTGCCAAATAGCAATTTAGTCCAAAAATAAAAAATTTAAAATCTATTACTACAAGTTAAAGGTTCTATACTTGTCTTAATGATGCTAGAGAATATTCAAGTCAATATGTGAGTTTTTCATTGGTTTTTGATAGATGTTTACTAAAGAGGTAATTTGTTGGAAGGACTAACTTGACTGACATTTTTTTTAATTTAAGGGACTGATTTGTTACTTCATAAATTTGAGGGACTAGATTGTCCAACTTTTGAAATTTGAGGAACACGTGGCATTTAGTTCATGAAGCTCCATATAGAATTTTCTGAAGAGAAATGATACTTTCACATCATAATTTCAATGTCAAATACGGTGTCATTTGATTTTTACGTGTATTTTTGAATTGTGTGCAAGTTGTAGCAGATAAAAAGTAAGAAAGAGATATAGATAAACACATACGGTGTCACATACAATGTCTATATTTTGATGTTCAAATAACACAACTGTTTGTCAAAATAAGGTTTCCCTATTGTCCTCAAGAAAATTAAGTACATCATGATTGATTTCACGTGTTGATTGTTATGTTATATCTTGCAGTATGAAGATGAAAGGCGCCAGGAGGCTGCTCGAAATACTGTTCCTTTGGAAGAGCTTGAGGAGAAAGCATTAGTTTCTTTGGCCAAAGTAAGAGCCTGTAAATTTCTCTTTCAAGAGAAAATTCTAACACCTTGTGATCAATGATGTAATTTTTTTAGAGGATGTTCATATTGTGTTAAGTGTTAACTTTAAACTAACCAACTCCTTTTACGGTATCCCTAACTATTCTGAAAATTCATTCACCCTGGATTTGTCTGTTTTTTTGTTGTAACAAGCTATAAATCACAAACACAAACACATACATTGGACTCGACATTGACATGTAGATACCAATAATAATTTAAGAAAATAGAAGGGATTTAGTATAACTATATGTGTCGATGTTGTGTCAGACACACCTTCAACCTGGAGTGTCGGTGCTTGTGTATGGATGTTACCCTTTCTGCGTGTGATTCTCTATTAGGCTTGGCTGAGATGCTTTTGTCATTTTATAAGCATAAGCTTTTGTATGCTACTACAATTGTTTTGTAATTGGTGTAAGCCTGATAAATATTTTCAGGAGGGGAACTTCAATCCATCAAAAATAGAACGAGATCATGCTTTCCTGCTGCAGCTGCTTTTCTGGTTCAAACGATCCTTCAGGTTTAAATTAGTTATTATATTGGTTATTGTGCTTTTTTATTAATGCCCAATGAATCAAATGCATCAATGGCTAACAACTCTATAAGGACAGAAAATAGAATTATTTATAATTTAACTCAAATATGATTCACATAATATTTGTGGCTGAGCTGAGTTACATTTCCCCCATTAAAAACACCAGCTCACCTATACTTACGCACTTTTTTTTATCGCTTCTTATCATTTATCTTTCTTTCTCTTTCTCATCAAATAGATGGGTGAATGCACCACCTTGCCGTGATTGTGGCAACGACACTGTAGCCCAGGGTATGACTGCTCCACTTCCTTCTGAGACTCTTTATGGAGCTTCAAGGGTTGAACAGTATCGGTATGTTGTTGAATATATGCTTTAATGTAATGTGAGATTACTTTTTGTTTTTCCTTTTACTGGGATCAGAAATGTGGGTTTGGTAATTATCCATTGAGATATATCTCATTTCTCTTATTATATCATGCACAACTATTTGTGAACCTTCATTAAGCTATACTTAGTCATCTGATCCGCCTTTTTTTTTTTTT
>Ga0228711_1005792_pt1 | contig 18674 bp, 11 predicted proteins | sample MedpolnodulmetaG_2_FD_177996 | JGI IMG/M metagenome (GOLD analysis project Ga0228711, IMG submission 177996) | Root nodule microbial communities from Medicago polymorpha collected in Santa Monica, California, United States - brown nodules | ecosystem: Host-associated > Plants > Roots > Nodule...
AAAAAAACTCAATAGACCTATCAAAATTGTAATTAAAAAAAAATTATATAAACATTATAATCAACTCTATTGTTTAGATCAACCAAATGTTGTTGCTCGATTTTTTATTTATGTAATGTTTGTTAGTCTATTTTTTTAGCTTTATTTTTTATTGTATTTCCTTACGTGTATATGAGTGACTATTTTTTCCATGGGAATGATAAGAAGGTAATAAAACAAATATTTGAAACTGCCAAATGTCCATTAGTAGAAGGGTTTTTATTAAACACATAGCGTCCTTTAGTTGCATTGCTCTCACATTAGCAGCAACATCATTATCAAAATTAAAAAAAAAAAATCATTCCACAATCGGAAAGCAGACAACAACAAAAAAAGAAGGAAAGGTAAATAACAAAGATCATACATGGAGGAAAAGAAAAACAGAAAGAGCTACTTCACATTAGCCACATGTAACAAAGGAAAGAAAAAAGAACAATTGAAAATTTTAGATAAATAAAAAAAAACAAATAAAGTGTAACATAGGTGAAGAAAGGAAAAATTAATGTGCAAAAAAGCAATCCTCTGGTATATTTGTTTAATCGATCCTCACAGACCACAAATCAAACCTACACAAAGAAACTAAAATATTGTCAGAACTCCCAATTTAAAAATCCCTAAAAGCATAGTCTTGCAAAGGAGAGGATAAATATGGTCAATTGAGTTTTCCTGAATGAATAAAAATAAGACTTACAATAAAAGAAAAATCCAAAAAATTACAGTTTACAAAATCGATTATGCAGAAACGTAGTAATCATACCCATCAATGTATACATATATTCCTATATTGCTCCTTCCATGTTCCATCTCACCCCTCATTATCTGCAAGCGTGTCCACTCATCACATATTAAATTGCTTTATAGATCTGAAACAAAAAAAAGAAATAATCAATAATCAGGGGTAAGCATTTCGGTCAAGCAGTGATACGACAATAGAGTTTTAACATTTCGGCCAACGATGTTGAATAGGAAAGATGAAAGATGTAAACAAAATGGAGGAATATAGTTCAATATCCATAGATATGCAGGTATATATACGATAATAAAATGTTTGTGAAGAGTTGCAATTACCTGCATTGGAAACGCACAACAGATGGCTGAGTGGATATTAAAAGGTTAAGAAGGTTGAAATACAAAAAGTCTGCAAATTCAATTTTTGTTTTCATTTTCAATGCTGAGTGCGTTTCTTTATTTTTTTTCCAGTAGAGTAGGAAGGGGCTTAAATTGCGATCAGAGTAGGCTGTTATTCTTTTTCCAAAAAAATAGCATAACATTAGGAACATTGTGATCATAGTAGGCTGTTATTCTTCTTTTTCCAAAAAAATAGAATAACATTAGGAATATAATTTGACTTTAGATAAACATTAAATGCAAAAGTGTGAAGGGAAAAATTAGGCTAGAGATTAGGTTATTCATTTCTAAAAAAAATAGCACCTAAATTGCCATGAGAGTAGGAAGGCTTAAATTGCCAGCAGAGTAATATAGGGCAGGGTAATTCCTTTCCAAAAAAATAACATAACATTAGGAACATTGCGATCAGAGTAGGCTGTTATTCTTTTTCCAAAAAAATAGCATAACATTAGGAATATAATTTGACTTTAGATAAACATTAAATGCAAAAGTGTGGAGGGAAAAATTAGGCTAGATATTAGGTTAAAATTATGTTATTCCTTTCCAAAAAATAGCACCTAAATTGCCATGAGAGTAGGAAGGCTTAAATTGCCAGCAGAGTAATATAGGGCGGGGTACTTCCTTTCCAAAAAAATAGCATAACATTAGGAACATATTTTGACTTTAGATAAACATTAAATGCAAAAATGTGGAGGGAAAAATTAGGTTAAATTTAGGTTAAGTACAGCGAGACAGATTAAGCTTTACCAGTAAGAGATAAGGGAAATTGCAAAAACCTCCCTTGAGGTTTGCTAAAATATCCCTTATACACCCCTTCTATTTTTTGATCAGACATAAACCTCCCTTACTTAATTTTCAATGTGATAAGCACCTCCATTGTAAGTTAACATTGTTAGCCTCCGTTACATTTCAATTGTGGCTTCCTCCATTTTTGCAATTATTCTTATATTTTTTCCATTCAAAGTTCTCTTCCATTTCCTATTTATTTCTCCTTTTGTTTTTCAGTATCTCAAATTAATAAATGGCAATGTTCAATCGAATATCGGTATTTATCTATACAGATGCGGTGATGCATTTTAATCCAAGTGTCGGTCATGACATAAGCACATGATGATAAGCCCTTAAACTATATCAATGTATTCTAATTTAATGGTTCTCATTCTAACTGTGTTAACTATAAACAGGCCTTAGTTACAAGAACGAGGCTAAAATGTAGAACTCTGTTGTTCTAACTAACGGTGTTAACTTGAGGGGACGTGAGTGTTCTTTTAAAACTAGAAGGGGTGTTTGTGTTGTTTAGTGAAACTTTGAAGGAGGTCAACGTAATTTTCTCTAAAAATAAACATAACAATTCGTACTTATATCACAAGCAATTGCAAAATATATTTATTTTATTATGTAAGACTTTTGAATTGAATTAAATACAATAAAGGTATTTACAAAGGACAATAGAACAATGCTTGTAATAAAAAATCGAGAGTAAGAATATATGAATCTTTAGTGTTTTCTTGATATATTTGTGCTTTCACTCTATATCTGTTGTTGGCATTTGTTTTTTAAGAACTTGAACTCTTTTTTAGAATCAATCAATATTAATAAAAAAGAAACGATATTTTCTGTATATGCCGATCGTGGTGAGTATTATTATACTATGTTTCAATTTCAAGAGATATTACATTGTTATTATTTCTGTTTCTCAATTGATTTGTATGACTTCTTGCAGGGTAATATAACTATGGGTTATGCTTTTATTAACCTCTTATCCCCTTATCTGATCATGCGTTTATATAAGGTTATTTGTATTTAATTGTTAATGTTTGTGAGAGAGTCCTTCATCAAGACGACACCTCCTGCGTTGGAGGGTGCGGCTTCCCGGTGACTACGGTTCATCCTCTTTTCCGGTGTGAAATCTTTGGTAGCTTGTGGCATCGTATATATCAGCGGGCCGTTATTTATTTCATATCTCTAAAGTCGGTTCGGGATCATCTTCATCAGTTTGGTCATATGGCAGGGTTACTGTGATTTACTCATTCTTTCCTCAAAGTGATCTGACATAATTGTGTTTGGGTTATTTGGAAGGAAAGAAACAACATGATTTTTAAGCACAAAGTTCAGGATTTGGTCCATTTATTAGACAACATAAAATTTATGTCTTTTTTATGGTTAAAAGCTATTATGCTCACTTCCGCTTTCAGTTATAATGACTGGTGGCGACACCCTTTATTATGTATGGGTGTTATGGAGTAGCTTTCTTCTTGTTATTTTTTCGTTGTGTTTTTATGGCAACATATACTTAACATTGTATTTTTTTGGGTGATTCTCTTTTGCACCCCTTATGCGAGACGAATCATTCTTGGTGATTTGTTATATTCCATTTTGGCTTCTTAAAAAAAATTGTTAATGTTCGTGTTCACGAATGTATAAGGTAATAATCTTTGTTAATATATATATACCGGAGTTTAATGGATATAATGGGATAGTGGACTTCTGACATGACACTTATCAACATTTTCCGCTACAAGAATTCCCCAATTTACTAAGAATTCAAAATTGCATTACTGAAGGATTTAGGCCCTCAGTAATTACCGGAGGACCATGCCCTCAGTAACACCAAAAAAACCCTCAATAACATTATTGACGGAATAAACCCTCAATATTTCAGTGATTTCCGTTACTGGCGGATAAATCCGACAGTAATATTCATGAGGAATCTGCCTTTGATTACTGACGGATATTTTTCGTCAATATTGACAATGAAGTACAGATTCACATGGCATTGTATTATGAGGGATGTAAATCTGTCAGTAATGTTATAACAGATTTAATAATCCGTCGGTACCCCTTAATTTCCGTCAGTAACCCGTTACATTATATTTTAAAAAAAAAAAGAAAATTAAAACAAGAAGAAACACGCATTTGGCTTTCCACCAGAAAAACACACATCTGGGTTTCCCTTCATCGCATTTGGCTTCATCTCAATCATTTTCTCTTCATCTTGTTTGCTTTCCAATCGTTTAAACATCAAAATCTCAACTGTTTTCCCTTCATCTCAATCGGTTCTCTCTTGTTTTTTGTTCAACCATGCTTTATCTCAATCGTTTTCCTTTCAAGGGTTTGCTCATGTGTTCATCTCATTAATAGGCAGCTGTCTGTTACCCGTAGAAGAAGATGAAGGGCGAAGAATAATGGTTTAGAGCTTGGTGAACCCACACACTTCATCAAAATCTTGAGGGATCAATACTAATTGAGGTGAGTTTCTCAAATTAGGTTCTAATTATAGCAAAAGGAAACTTGAATTTACAATTAAGATCAAGGAAATTGACATGCAATAGAACAAAAATTGAAACCCTAACTGATTTTCCCTTTTTGTTGGTGTGTTGTTACATGTGTGAATTTGATTAGTTAGGCTTGAAATTTGTATGTAGTCTTGAAATTTGTATGTGGAATTAATGAAAATTCTCATGTTAAATTAGCTTAATTCATTAATTAACTTATTTGTGTAGCAGCAAGTAGTAACAGAGTTATGAGTTTGGGTTTTAAAATGGTTTCCTTTGATCGTACAAATGAATTTTGGGAACATTGAGCAACTAGACATGAAATGTTCTTGTAACTGATGTTTATAATTTAAGTTTTAAATTTTTATCCAACACAACCATGGATGAATACCGAGATTCATAGAACAACACTCGCTTTGAGTTTTTCTACACCGTTTTGTAGGATTTTTGGATGTGCAAAGAACATGATTTTGTTGATGATTTTGTTGTTGGACATGTCATTGATGTGTCATAGAAAAAGGAAAATAACAAGGTCAACAATTCAATAATTTTAGTGATTAGTTTAGTATTTGTATGTAATGGTTGAAATTGATACTGAATTTGGAAATCACAGCATTTCCTTGGTTACATAGAAAAAGAGGTTGATATATTTTGAGCATTATCCTTAGTTACATAGGAAAAGAGTTGATATATTTTGAGCATTATCAATGTTATGGTATTTGTCCACTAATGTTCTTATATCGGTTCTCGAGTTTTACTCTATAAGTTGCAAGAGATTAGTGTAAACTTTGACAACATGAAAATAATAAAAACAGACCTCAGTAATTTTGGCTTAGATTAGATTATTTCATATGACCCCTTTTGATTGTTCCTTTACATCCTACATAAAGAATATGTAAATTAGTTTATGAATATTTATATTACTATGACTGTGTGAAGGAGGGGATGGTGGGGGAGTTATGGGAGGGTGGTGAATTTGGAGGTACTTGGAGGCGACCCCTTTTTGAGTGGGAGATGGATCATTTGGAGGCCCTCTGCAGCTGCTACTGATTTTTCTGGCTTTGGCTAATTTATAACAATGTTAGTTAATTGTTTAGGGGCTGTATAGATGCTTTTGGATTGGCTGCTGTTGCTGTTTTATTTGATTTTTCTTACATTTTGTTGGGCGCCTACTGCTGGTTGTTGTTAGCAACTGAGGTTTGTCAGTGTTTTTTCTGTTTTTAAGTGATTTGAACGTGTTTCCGCCTATATACGGTATTTGTAGTTCGTTTCTTTTGGGATCCTTATACGATTTGTGCAGGAATCCGTCAGTAATTACTGAGGGAATAATCCCTCAGTAATGCTTTGTCAGAACTACCACTCCATTACTGAGGGAAAATTCCGTCAGTAACATTACTGACGCTCATATTACAGAGGGACTCAAATCCGCCAGTAATGGATATTACTAAGGGTTTTTTGTATTAATGAGGGATTATCTCCACCAGTAAAAACGAAAATTCTTGTAGTGTTCATATGGTTTTTCTAAATTTTTTTATAATAATCTCTGTTAATATACTCCATATACAAGAGTTTAATGGATATAAATGAGACAGTGGATTTCTGACATGACCACTATCAATATTTTCATACAGTTTTTCTAAAAAAAAAAATTACCATCGAATTTACAAATTATTAATAAAAGTATTTTTAATATGTAATTTTAATAAAATGGATACACTTAATTAAAACTTCTAAAATTTCAAAATACTTTTTGTTTTAGGAAAAAAGTTTCAAAATATACAAAGTATTAATTTGGTTTAATTGAAGGAATAAAATTATGCTTGTTCTTGTTGATTAAGAACCAAGGTCTTAAGCCATTCTCTATGTTGAAATGTTGGAAAGGATTTTTCGGGTTATAAGGAATTTGTTAAAAACAAGTGGACATCTTTTGAGTTTGATGGATGAGGACGGTTTATGTTAAAGGAGAAGTTGAAGATGATCAAGAGTAGTTTGCATGAATGACATTCAATACATAGCTCTAATATTGATGGCAAAAACATAGGCTAAGAATCTTCAGTTGGATACAAAGAGGGAGGAGGTGGGTTTGAATGATTTTAAACAAGAGGAATTACATTTCACATCTTCCTCTATTTTGTCTCTTTCCAAGATCCGGCGTAGTATGCAATGGCAAAATCCGTGTATACTTTGGATAAAATGGGAGATGCTAACTCAAATTTTTTTCATGGTGTGATGTTTAGTCGTACACGAACCTATGTTATAATGCGTGTTGAGGTTAATGGTGAGAGGATTGAAGGTGTTAATAGTGTTAGAGAAGCGGTTTTTAATCATTTTGAGAATCACTTCAAATTTGTTACGTTGGTCAGACCTGGTATGGAGAATCTTTCTTTCAATACTCTTAGTTTGGTGGGCGCCAGCCGTCAGATGTCTTTTACCGAAGATGAGGTAAAGAGGACTATTTAGGATTGTGATAGTTACAAAACTCCAGGCTTGATGACATCAATCTTGGTTTTGTTAAAGATTTTTGGGGAGTGCTCAAATTTGATGTTATGTGGTTCATCTCATATTTACGGTTAATAAAATTTATTTTATTTCTTTGAATCAAGAATAGTAATGTAAATATATAGATAATTAATATTCTTATATATATAGTAGATGTATAGTATATAAAAATAATGAGAAAACTATATATTTTATAATGATATATGTTAATAGTTTAAGAGATAACAACATTACAATCTATGCGAGTATTTTATTTTATTTTTTTATAATTGTAATAGATTTTAGAATTTACCATTATTTTATATTTCTAATATATATAATATTCATTTTCAAATGAAATGCATGATTTCAAAAGTCATATTGAATACATGAAAATGTGGAGCTTGTATTCTTATACATTATGTGATTGTAGTTACATTTTTTTTTGTTGACAAAATGTGATGGTGGTTACATGTATGTTAGTTGGTGGTCTTTGTAATTGAAATGAATGACTCTTATAGTCATATTTAATTCATGAAAAGGAGAATCAGCCGTGTATGATTTATCTAATACTCAAATCAAAAGTTGATATGTTTAGGAGGACTAATTATTTATTTAACCCTAAAATTAAAAATAATAATGATTTTCTAAAAAAAAACTTCAAGCAAGATAAAAAAAAACATCAATCATACGAAATAATTGGAGGTAAAAGTATTTGAATTAAATTTAAATCTTGTAGTCATGTAGTGCCTTTAATATCTCTCAATCTTTTTTTTTCTCATTGTATAGGATCACCAATCAAAAAAGTCTCACTGTGCCTGCCTCTCTCAACCGATCAATTTTCCTTTTCATTCATTTATTTTATTCTCTTTCTATTAGATTTGGATCATTTTCCTAGGACTATAATTAGGTTATCGTCGTGGGCTGTGAAGCCCAAATACTTCAAAATGGATAACGTACGGTATCCCCTGCGTATCATGTACCGATACCTGTCCGATACTTCCTTATACGTATCATAAGAGTATCCGAAGATTAAATTTTATTTTTTTAAAAAATAATTATCCAATACTTCCCGATACGTATCAGAAGAGTATCCGAAAATTAAATTTTATTTTTATTTTTTTGAATATAGTGCTTCTTTTTTGGATCGATATAGTATAACACTAACAATGTTCCTTTTGGATATAGTATAACACTGATGGTGCTCTTTTTGGGATATATTGTGTATGTACTTGACTAATCATCACTCTCTTAATCATCAATATTATTTATATTTATGTTGATGTGCTACGAGCCTATGACTGATTTCTTGTGTTTGTTAATATATTTGCACATTAAAAAAATGATTATAATTATATTGTACATTTAATTATATTTTTTTTTATTAACATATCTCAACCGTATCATATCTTGATTTTTGAAATTTTATCGTATCGGCGTATCGGTACAGTATCATATCCATATCGTATTTTGTATCCGGGCTTCACAGGTCGTGGGCTATATCTTTTCTCTAACAAACGTTCCTTGATTGGTTTGTTCTTTTCGAATATTAATTAATCAGGAAATTTAAATAGCTAGGTTTTTCATAAAGCAGTATGAAATAGCTAGGCTACGTAAGTTTTGCGTGAATCAAATGGCTCAACAGTTGTGCTTCAATGGGTATTTTGTGAATGCTATAAAGTTTTGGATTTCATGTGTATATGGTGTACGGTTATGGTTTATAGTGTCATTTCCTTCATTTATATCTGTACAAATATATATTGGAATATAATCCCAGTATGTAGTATGTTATTGTTTTAATATAATAAGTTATTGAACCCAAAGCTATTGATTTCGATGTGCTTAAAATTTCGGGACACTAGTCTGTGAGTTTCCTTGATTTCTAAGAATGAATTGATTTAAAAGTATTTGAACAATTATACTATAATGAATTAACAGCGTGTACAAATGAAAAAGGTAGTAGGGAATTTCATATTATTATGTTTCTATATGTTTTCATAAAGGATAAAAAGAAATTGGGTTTCTATTAGGCCCTGCACGTTTCCAAATAATTTTTACTTAGGCCGTTTGCAGTCCCAGATGCTTCATGACTTGGTATATTATGATTTAGTCTTTAGAGTTCTTAATTTGGATCGTGTACATATACCTTATAGGAAAATTGTAGTAAAGGGACTTTGATGGGAACTGAAGATCGTGACGGGAACCTAAATCTTCTACTGATTTTATCTTGTATTAGAAGAGATACGTCTCGTTACTTAAAATAAAATCACCTGTACTGCCACAATAATTTAGTCAGAGAGATGGGATAGGGGGACCCCATAATCCCCCCACTCCTCCACTCTCCTAAACATCCTCAACTCCGCACTTCTACGACTAACTATAAAAATAAGAGGTTACACATATGAAGCATGGACTCTAATACGGACACCTGACACAGCACCGCTGATATAAAAAATATAGGACACGGACACCGCCACATATATGTTAATTTATTTAAAGACAATCTAAAATGAAAATTAAAATACATATATAAACATCTAACTTGAGCAATATATATCATTAGAAAAAGTTATTGACCTTTATTTATTCATCTACTATAACAAAAATCTAAAAATAATATAACCAGTTGTAATGTCTATAACCAATAATTGATCAACATTTCTCACAACATATGTAACTCTTGTATCTATGGTGTCTGGAAGCAATAGAGAAAAAAATCGTTTTAGATATTTGTCTGAGTTGTCCGACACGACTCGTATGAGTGTTATATAGGTGTCGGACACCGATTTTAGGAGTGTCGAAGTAGAGAATAAAACAATTATTTAGGACACCGGTTCGACATGTGTTGTACGGGCGTCATAGGAGTGTCAGACACCGCGACACGCCTAGTCCTAGAGGTGTCCGTGCTTCCAAGGGTTCATGGACTCCTTCTTCCCCACAACCCTAGTTTCCTCAGAGATATAGTAACATTACCCCACCCGTTTGTTCAACACCGGCAGCACCTTCATCCATCCTAAGAGCTCCCCATTGTCATCTCCATAGCAAGGAGGATCTCTACTACTGTACACAGAAAATGTACAGAAATCCTTTTTTTTCAGCTATGTGAATACTGTCGAGCACGATTTTAGTGTCTTGGACTACTTATCAGACTTAATTTGCTGTTTGTATGGCAAACATGGTGCATATGCTGTTGCAACACTTCCTTTCTCCGTCAGGGAATGAATTAGTATCTTCTTGTCCGGCTTTGTTCCAACCGAAATACTTTAGTTTCTGGAGATTTCTCTTACTTTGAACTTGCTTGACAACATTGAGGCACATTCCTTTGTCTTCCGATACATAGTTATTGCTTAACTTTGAACTTGCAAGGTCATTCTTTTGAAGTTATTGATTAGGATCACTGCACTATATATGCCATTAAGTCAATTAGATTACTCCCTGCCTAAAGGAGAGCATGTCAAAATCTACTCACATTAAGGTAGTATGTCTATATTTATTTTTTGTTTTACTGCAGACTAGTTGATACTTTTGAAGGAAATGTAGTATCTGGCTACTTTATGCTTAAAACTTGAATCTGTTTTATCGTAGGCTAAGTTTATCATATTTAGTAAAGTTAATAAGTTATGAGGTACAATAGTATTGCTCAACTTGGCTACTTGTAACATAAATTTGATCTGATTATTGGCTAGATATTGCTTTGTTCTCTTTGCTGCTGAATTTTATTTGAATCATCATATTCAATTGAATTGCATCTCTTTTGTTATGCACATGTAATATGATATGTTTAGACGGTCTGTGCTTTTTGAAAGGGATCTTGATGCCAATGATTTTTTCTTCCAGAGGGCCATATCTGTTTTATGTTTAAATTTTTATGTATCTATTTTATGAGTTGTTTCTAAGTAACTACTGCTTTATGGACAGGGTGACAACACTCAACTCTCATTCATGATATTTGATTCTATCGGGTTCCCTCCGGAGTTATTACACAGGCCATATTGCTTTGTTTCTAAGTAATGAATTAGTTTTATGAGGACACATATAAAATCCAATTTGCATTTAATTTGACTTTAGAAAAGATGATTTTTTGAAATAAAATAATAAAGTATGACAAAAGTTTGTCTTTTTTACTTATAATTTGAGATGAAGAAAATGAGTTTTTTCCATGTAATTTGGGGACACATATAAACATATTTGAAATGAATATAACAGTTACAATACTTTTTTTTTTGTCAAGTAGCGTAGTGACTAGAATTCACCTTATAAGATGAATAGGTGGGGGGTGTTCGGGGTTTGAACTCCGGCTACTGCATATAATAATGCATTGTCCTACCAATTGAGCTATGCTCACGGGACACAGTTACAATGCTTTTAATGCATACATTCTAGATCAATAGAACAAAAATAGATTTAAAAAGTTGTTCATTACTTCACATTGCAAGTTTGGAGACACAAGAGAATACATGATAACTTTTTAGTTCATAAACCAAGATGAACAATGTGAGGATCCAAGATGGTTAAGATTCGAGTTTTCCACTGTAAAAGGTCGAATAGTATCCGCGCTTGTTTAGAACGCACCATTAAGATGTTCCTGTTACAAAATAAATATTAAATTAGGTCAAAAGTAATTGGGCAAATGTTGATTTTTTTTTTTTTCAACGAAAAATATTCATGTTACTTCAAATCTTAAGAATGAAAATTACTTCTTTAATATTGGTTTTTTGAGCATTTGAACTGAAGAATTTCTGACTGGCCTTGAACCTTTGAATACTTGATCGAAGCTTTTACTTTTCAACGATGTTATCGTCCCATTTTTTGGTGGTGGCCGGGGTTTAAACCCCGAACCGTACATATATTATGCATTGTCCCTACCAACTGAGTTAAACTCACGAGTACATATTATCGTCCCATTTATTCTTATTAAATTCGTGCATAAACATTTGTGGTTGAAATTTAATATTAGCAATTTAAAAAGATAACTCATACTTTAGGGACTAGAATTAAATATAGGAAATTAAATACTTTCTCCGTTCCTTTCAAGTGTCTTTTTAGAAAATTAACATCAAATTAGATATGTGTATTTTTGCACATTTTCTTCCTATTATACCCTCATTTTAATCTACCAATAAATTTTTTTTTTTTTGCACACACTTTATCTTTCCAACAAATTGTAACAAACAGTTGTCAGTTATTATCTTTTTCTCCAACAAATTCCTACTTTTTGCGCACCCTCTCTCATAACAAACAATTGTTAAATTTCTTCCTTATGAACATTCATGGTGTCTTTCATTTTTCTTCTCTCAAATATGTTCTTTTACTTTGCACTTGAAATTTTAACAATTGTTACTCATCTTATTTATAGAATTTTAACTATTCTTGGAACCATTGTTGGTAACAAAATTTTGTTTAAATTTGAAGATATCAACAAACAAACTTTGTTTAAAAAAAACAAATTTAGTTTTCTAAATAGATGACATTAATTAGTTTTATTGAAAAGGATAAAAGAAATTGACAAAAGGTATAATTGACAAATCATACCCTTAAAATACCAAAAAGACAGTTAAATAGTAACAAAAATTTCACCCTAAAAAACACTTCAAAAGGAACAGAGGGGTACTAGCCATTTAAAAAAGATAACTCATTTACTTAGGGACTAGAATTAAATAGGAACATAACCATGTAGAAGGCGATAACATGACTTGGAGACAAAGTATTAAAAGTATAGCCGAAATTATCATGATTAATTTGTAAAAGAAAATTTAAATAAGATTAGAACAGACGTGAAGGAGAACAGAAATAGTGTATTACTGTTATACACAACTCTATTGACGTATATCTAACAACGACCTAAAATCATACCTAAAAGAAATTGTGATTAAAACATGATAAAGATGAATTTATGCTTACTCATTTGAATATGTTTGATAATTAACATTGTTCTTCTGTCTTCACCGTAATCATCGACCTCGTGTGTGATTCGTTTTCTGTTGAATAAACTCTTTCACTTTCACTTTCAGATGATTTGAATTTGCTTTCAAATTTGCCAACATAGTTTCTAGCTTATTCATCCTCTTTTCTAAAATTGTGTATCTTCTTTGATTCTTCTACTATGATGACTAGATAACTACTCAAGAGGAACCGTTATGCAGAGAGTTTTCCTCTGAAATTTGTAGCTGCTATGTCTCAACCTCTCATTCTCTACGTTATGTTCATCAACACTCCTGGTCGCGGTCAACAGTTACAAGTTTTATTTCTTACGTTTCTGGATCTAGATTTTCCAATTTTATTAGAGATTGATTTTGTTGTGTTGTAGAGTTCAATTCTATGTCTTTTTTACCGTCTCAACACTATTTTGGGGGTTTTTTTCTTTCAATTTTTTTCATATTTTTTCACCTAAACAAAATCCAGTGAATGTGATTTGTTGGGATTTTCATAAGTTGATTGATTCAATATCAAATGTGATTTATTTTATTTTATTTTCCTATATTTAAATTTCTTCCATTATTTTGCCTACAATGGTTGAATGAAGTTCTTGCTTTATGATAAGAATTTAGATCTAAACAACATGTTAATGAAGAGAAAAAGAGAAAAGAGGACTGACACTACAAAAAATGTGTACTTGTGAAAGGACTTATGAAAACCTGAAGAGACGGAATTACAAGTTAAAATAATAATAATAATAATAATAATAATAATAATAATAATAATAAACAACTGAGTGGGTCAATAAATAAAAAAGAGCAGATGACATGTTTAATTATTATTGCAGTGTGTTAAAATAGTGTGTCAAAGGTGTGACTCTAACATTACTCGAATCAATTTTTTGGCAGCTATTCCCTAGCAATTAAACTTGAAATTTATATGTATTATGTAACTCACCACCATGGGCAAAAAAAGAAAATCAAAAGTTCCTTGTTAGCATTTATCGTTAATAAAATTTATTTTATTTATTTCAATGAAGGATAGTAATGTAAATATATAGGTAATTAATATTCTTATATAGATAATAGATGTATAGTATATAAAAATAACGAGGAAACTAGATATTTTATAATGATATATGTTAATAGTTATAGAGGTAAGAATTTTTGTTTTACTACTTTTTTTTTTTAAAATAATGAATTTTTGTTTTAATACTTTTTTTTTTGAAATAATTTTTGTTTTAATACTTGTAAGGTACATGTGCGTTTGCATAAATGTCTTTTATTTATAGTATATGTGCAAAAAGAAGAAAGAAAATAAAAGAAGTAGAAGAGGAAAAAGAAGATGACAAAGAAGAAAACACTAACAAATGAGAGACCAACCAAACAATTAAAATAATAATATCCTAAAAATTGCGATGTTACTGAATACATGAAAATGAGGAGTTTGTATTCTTATACAACATGTGATGGTGGTTATATGTTAGTTGGTGGTCTTCTTTGTAATCGAAATGAATGACTTCAATAGTCATCTTTAATTCATGAGAAGGAGAATCAATCATGTATGATTTATCAAATATTCAAAATTGATAAAGATCCACATGTGTGTGTCTATATATATATATATATATATATATATATATATAATTGTTTATCATTTCTTTATTTACAATTCCCAACACTTAATTTTTAAAAATTAAAATTATCAATTTTTGATTAAGTTATCAATCAAAATTAAGTATCCAAGTTTGATATCTAATTTAATTAATACATGATAGATTTTACTCGTTTTCTTGGAGTGTAGTTTAATAGAGCATCCGTCTCCTAGAATTGGAGAGAAAATATCGTCCATTAAATATATTTATCCAACTTTTAAAATTTAAAATATCAACATCATAATATTCAAAAGAATACAAATATTTAATTTTTTTTTTGGAAGAAAATGAAAAATAATAATGATTTTCTAAAAAAATAAATATTCAAGCAAAATAAAGAAAAAACACCAAACATACTAAATAATTGGAGATAAAAGTATTTGAACTAAATTTTAATCTTGTAGTCATGTGGTGTCTTTAATATCTCTCAATTTTTTTTTGCTCATTGTGTTGGATCATCAATAAAAAAAGTCCCATTGCGCATGTCTCTCTAACCCGATCAATTTTCCTTTTCATTAATTATTTTATTCTCTTTCTATTAGATTTGGATCCTTTAAAGGGAGAAGTCCACTTTAAAATATCAATTAAGTATATAGACCAATATATGAAAATTTTAATGTAGATATTATAGGTATATCATAACAAATTATGAGATTTTTGAAATAACAACACTTGATTCTATTATATTATAGTAATCATAATTTTTTATTTTATTTTAATCAATTATATAAAATAGTGTGTTGGTTAAGGAGTCTTTTAGCAAGCTAGTTTCTCCACCTATTAATTTTGTTTGTTGCCATGTGTTATGCACCCCCTTTCTTTGGTTTTGATTGCCACTTGACATAAACCGAGAACTTCACTCGTTATTTAATTTTTATTTTGTGAAAGGTTCTTTGATGATTTGGTTTATATGGAATGGTATGGCTGGCTTAATGTATGCTGGATAAGTGTTTTTTTGTCGGTATTTTGTTTGCTTAGTTTATACCAATTCAAGTGCACATGTTAGAACATGTGTCTTATGATCGCCTTCTCTCCTAGGGTTAGTAGCGCCGCCGCTGTTGATCCCTCGTGAGTGTGTTGTTGTGGTTCGGTAGGTCATGCCTCACCTGAACATTTGCTCTGCTTTATGCCATTTCTGTGATCGTGTTCCTTATATGAGTCCCTTACCATCAATTTGTTTTCTTCCATAAGGCCTACCAAGGAAAATGAGCCTAATGATGTGGAATTGTCGGGGTGTTGCAGTTCCCGACCTTAAGTACCTAGTTCGGCATTTCAATCCAGACCTTTTATTTTTAAGTGAGACTCTAGCTCACCGAAATAAAATTGAAGAACTTCGTTTTTTGCTTGGTTACAATTGTTGTTTTCCAATAGACCGCACCGGTAGAGGCGGAGGTCTTACATTATTTTGGCGTAATTCTTTACATTGTCAACTTGTTGATTTTTTGAGTAATCATATTACTGTTGAGATAAATGATATTGCTCTTGGTACTTGGAGACTTACCGGCTATTATGGCTATCCTAATGGTGGTCGTAGAACTGCCGCTTGGAATTTTCTTCGACAACTTTCTAATCAATTTACAGGTCCTTGGTGTATCTTTGGTGATTTTAATGATATCCTTGATGCGAGCGAGAAAAGGGGGCGCACCACTAGACCTCCGTGGCTTATAAACGGTTTTCGTCAAGCTGTTATTGATTCAGGTTTGTCTGATGTTCCAATTGAAGGTTATCCGTTTACTTGGTTCAAAAGTCTAGGCACTCCACGTGCCGTCGAAGAAAGGTTAGATCGTGTACTTGCTAACAATTTGTGGTTTAATATTTTTTCGAATGCTACTGTTGAAACTCTGGTAGCACATGCTTCTGATCATTATCCCATATATGTAAATGTTGCTCCTACTCCTCGGCCTCATGTCTCTAAACGCCATTTTCGTTACGAAAATGCGTGGCATCTTGAACCGGGTTTTAAGGATCTTGTTACTAATTCTTGGCATGAATGTTCCACCCAGACTATTATTCCAAAGCTTTCCTCTTGCGCGGAAGACATGTCTGTTTGGAAAAAATCACATTGTCATAAATTAAAAACTGATATTGAAGATTGTCGTAAACAATTGCAGGAAACTCGGTTAGGATCTTCTGGCGAGGACCAAGTTCGCATGTTCGAGCTAAGGAAAAGAATGCAACGGCTGCTGTCCCAAGATGATGCTTATTGGCGTCAATGCGCAAAATCTCATTGGTATAAGGATGGCGACCGTAATACCAAGTTTTTCCACGCTTCGGCTACGGCTCGAAAGAAGGTAAATCGTATAACCTCTCTTGATGATGGTGCTAGTAATAAAATTACTAATGAGCAGGATATGCAAGAAGTGAAACGCAATATTTTGTAAATATTTTTCAACAACAGAATAGTGATTCTTCCTCCGTTATTGATGTTATTAATCTGTTTGTTTTTGATAATGACAATGAAATGCTCACGGCCTCTTTCTCTAAGACCGAGTTCAAGGATGCTATTTTCTCTATGCATCCAGACAAGTGATCAGGCTCTGATGGCTTCAATCCGGGTTTTTACCAGCACTTTTGGAATTTATGCAGTGATGATATTTTTAAAGAATGTTGTGGTTGGTTAGATACAGGACAATTTCCCCCATATTTGAATATTACTAACATTGCCCTTATCCCAAAAGGTTCTATGCAGGTTAGCATGAAGGATTGGTGCCCTATAGCACTTTGTAATGTGTTATACAAAATCATTTCGAAAGTGTTAGCAAATAGGTTGAAGAAAGTGCTGCCTAAATGCATTTCTGACAATCAATCTCCCTTCGTCCCGGGACGCTCCATTTTAGATAATGCTATGGTAGCAATTGAGATTTTACATTTTATGAAAGCCAAGACGCGAGGGGAAGACAGGTATGTTGCTCTAAAACTTGATATTAGCAAAGCCTATGATCGTATGGACTGGAATTATTTGAGGGCTGTTTTGAATAAGACGGGTCTTCATGACCGTTGGATTCACTGGATGTGTATGTGTGTCGAATCAGTGGATTATTCTGTGCTTGTAAATGGTACACAGGTCAGTCCTATTATTCCAGGGTGGGGTCTCCGTCAAGGGGATACCCTCTCTCTCTCTCTCTCCCCATACTTGTTTATTATTTGTGCAGAAGGCTTATCTTCACTTATCAGAGATGTCGAGACAAGAGGTGTCCTCACGGGTACAAAGGTTTGTCGTCAAGCACCGTCAGTTTCCCATCTTTTGTTCGCTGATGATTGTTTTCTCTTTTTCAAAGCTAATAAGGATCAAGCACATGTTATGAAAAATATTCTATCCACTTATGAATTAGCTTCTAGTCAAGCGATCAGTTTACCAAAGTTCGAAATATATTGCAGCCGTAATGTTCCTGATGACCTCAAAGCTAACATTACAGATATTCTAGGCGTCCAAGTAGTGTTGGGAACAGGTAAATATTTGGGCTTACCTTCTATGATAGGCCGAGATCGAAATGCTACTTTTGCTTACATCAAGGATCGTGTTTGGCAGAAAAATCAACTCCTGGAGTGGTAAGTGTCTCTCCAAAGCAGGTCGTGAGGTAATGATAAAATCTATTTTGCAGGCTATTCCTTCTTATGTGATGAGTATCTTTCAGCTCCCCACTACCTTACTAGACTCCATTGAAAAGATGATGAACTCCTTCTGGGGGGGCAACAATAAAACAACACAAAGAGGAATTCATTGGATGAATTGGGAGAAGCTTTCAGCACCAAAGATCAACGGAGGTATGGGTTTCAAGGACCTTTTTGCTTTTAATTTGGCTATGTTGGGTAAACAGGGATGGAAATTTATTATTGAACCAGATTCTCTGGTGGCTCGAATTTTTAAAGCTCGCTACTTCCCGACTGGCTCCTATCTCACGGCCACTTTTGGGCACAACCCCAGCTATATTTGGTGCAACATCATGCGTGCTAGATTTATTGTGCGTGGGGGCGCTAGATGGAGTGTAGGCTCAGGCGCGACTATTCCTATTCTTAATGAACCATGGCTGCCAAATGGGGAGTTTATCAGTAGTGATTGATAAGTGCCAGGAAGTAGTAAATCTAATAACGATTTATGGCACTTTTATAACTTGTTTTGCAAGTTATTCAGGAAAAAGCTGAGAGATAATTGATTTTAATCATTTTATGCTTTACCTATCTTA
>Ga0228711_1005793_pt1 | contig 18673 bp, 11 predicted proteins | sample MedpolnodulmetaG_2_FD_177996 | JGI IMG/M metagenome (GOLD analysis project Ga0228711, IMG submission 177996) | Root nodule microbial communities from Medicago polymorpha collected in Santa Monica, California, United States - brown nodules | ecosystem: Host-associated > Plants > Roots > Nodule...
TTTTTTTTTTTTTTTTTTTTTACACAAAGTGGGATCTTTTTTAAAATCAATACAATAATATATTTTATGTCAATACATGGTGGCATGCAATAGAGCCCTCTCAAAAATGTCTCCGTTGGTAAGAATAATGCATAATATATGTAAGGTCTGTGATTCGAAACCCAGACACCACACAAAAAAGAGCCCTCTCAAAAAACTAATTTATTCTTACTCAATGATTATATTCTTGTATTTTCTTATGTTAGAGTGCATGTATTTTGTTATGTATCAGAAAGTAACTTTCTCCTAGATCATACCTAATAATATAAAGTGGAATTGAAGGACACTACTCCAGAGAAGAAAAACAAAGCAATTTCAAAGTTCTCAGATGCCTTAATTGTTTCTATATGAATTTATTTCATTGAGGGCACTTGATATAATTTCTTCATGATAAAAAGGACACTTGATAAGATATTACTGTTTTATAGCCTTATAAAATATGTTCTTAAGTTTTTTTTTTTAGGTAAATGTTGTAATATTTACTAAGACAATATATTGCATGATACATAAATTTTGGTACGATACCATGTGCGACCGAATCATTGCATGGGTATTTAATAATATATGATTGAGCATGTTAATATTAATAATGACATTTCGGCCAATACGTTCAACATTGCTTTCTACAATGTTACTGATGAAGTACCTTAAGGTAGGTTACCTCAGTCTGTTAGGCCCATGTTGGAGAATATATTCACATGGAGTAGAGCAAATGCAACAGGACACGATCAGACCGTTTAGGCTCTTGAGATTTCTGTGACCGCTGCTCTGCTTTTACATACATTAGAGCACATTGACGTGCGTGAGTCCCACAAATTAAATTTATCGGCTTTGTTATGGTGTAGAGATGCCCATCTCAATGGCACACAACCACATTTGCATAGAACAAATACAAATGTGGTTGTTTGCCATTGTTCTGAAACTGATGCCTATGAGCAGCCTGCACAGTGTCTTCTAGCTAATAGTCACAATAATAAGCAGAAGGAAAGCTTGGTAGAACAACACAGTAACACGATACAATCCGGAAAGCATGCGTTAGTATTAATATACAATGTTTAATTAATAATACAATAACAATAAGTGTTATTAATATATTATGTATAAAAACAATGAATTTGCCATTAAATTAATGTTTATATAATAAAAGTAAGGCTAAAGTGCACTTTTCACCTCTTAAGTTTCAAAAAGTTGCGATTTTGGCCCATTATTTTAAATAATTACAGTTTTGGCCCCTTTTGTCCCAAAATTGCTGAGAAGACGACACGTGTCCCAAAAAAGGGGCCATAATCGCAACTTTTTGAGAATATAAGGGGTCAAAAGAACTTATTTCCCTTATGTTAGGGATCAAAAGAGCATATTTCCCTAAACATAAGGGGTCACTTTTGTCATTCTTTTTCATAGGGGGTCAAAATCGCAACTTTTTAAAACTTAAGGAGTAAAAGTGCACTTTAACCTAAAAGTAAATAGTCGACAATCTAGCCCGTGCTTGGCACGGGTGTCCAAACTAGTTAGTGACACACTTTGGATTGAATGCATATCAGTACAACATTTAATGCTGTACTGATATATCAGTAGAGCGTGAGTTAACTCACACAATTTTTTACACATGCGCATCTTAAGTGACGTAGCGTTACTTAACTAACACATAGTTTTACACTTGCATGCGTTAGTTAACTAACGCAGGGGAATTTTAGACATGACTGCAGGGCACGAGTGTTTTGTGCAGGAGGAAGAGCAAAATTCAATATTTAATTATCATCACTTGGAGTGAAGGAAAAACCTAAATTTTATCATATAAATACAACTCTATATTTCTTCAACAAGTGAATCTATGGAGGCGGCTTTGATCCATTACATTTTTTTAATCAGGGAAAGCACAGTTGAGAGAGTACGAGTTCCCTTTCTCCTCTTCGTATTTCTCCAATGTATTTCTCTTATTAAAGAAATTTATTGGATCATCGAATATATGTTGCCACAACTAGTATGTTCTTTCAAATTTTAATTTGTTGGTGTATTTTTTGTCGTAATTTTTGTAGATTTGACTATTTTCTTATGAATACATGATGACTTTTGTTTTATATAAATTGATGTATGCTTAAGGTAAATTTTTTGCATATAAATATAAGAGATTAGGAGACAAGAATGCTTCATCTACCGTGTTGCATGAATTTTTGGTATTGATTGTATGATTATGTTATGTTTCAGTCCCTTATTGGTATAACTTCTATTCTTATTCTCATTTTGTGAGTTGAAAAAGTCCATTGCATAGTGATATATGATTTATTTTTTATTTGAAGCATCTATGACTTTGAAGCTAGCCAGTGGTGTAAGAATTCAAGGTAACAAAAAGTTAGATTTCTTGATAAATAAAATGTTGTGCACATAGGATAAATTGATGCAAGAACACTTTGAGATTGTATAAAATGGATGAGAGTCACTCCTGTTTGATGCAAATGCTTAGGTTCTTCTTTTCCTTCATGTGCGTGCTTAAGTGTAAATAGTTATTCTGTTTCATAAACGTGCGAGTGTTTAAGTTTAAATAGTCATTTTGGTTCTTAAATGTGTGAGACAATGTTATTATAGTCCAAATTGATTAGCAATTCGATAGACCAAACTGATTAATAAAAACCATATTCAAGGATCATCTTAACTGATGAAAAATACATTTAATGATCAAATTGACTAATGAGATGCACATTTGAGAACATTTTTATATTTGTAGTTCGTTCAACGACTATAGCAATAACATCAGACACATTTAATGACCAAAATGATTGCTAACTCGTGTGTTTAAATTGCGGTTGTAGTTATCATTGCAACCTTTATATAACAGTCATGTTTGCAGCTCAATTTAGAACTATGTTCCCCACATCATGTTGTAAGTCAGTAGATGAGTTAGCAGCATTTGATTATTACATGCCTCTTTCAAATAGAAGTGTAAAAAAGAAAATTAACCTTGTGAATTTTACTTGAATCAAGCTGTGAATAAATTATCATTAATTTGGTTGAAGGAGATTGGGTTGATTTCAATTATGTACGCCAGGCGTGCAAATCTATACATTGTTTTCAGGTAATTTTAAAACTGAAGCTCCAAGACGTGCAAGAACCGAGCGAAATTACAACCAGTTTACAAGGTACAACTAAGCTCCAATTGAAACAAATAAAATGCCCACTATTATCACCAAAAGAAAACATGTAACGCCTGGCCGTATATCTACCAATTCCTAACAAAACAGATGCTGTTGTTCCGCTACAACCCCATGAAATTGCAAGATTACAGGCTCAAATATTGTCAGCTACATACTCAAGTTATATCAAATTGCCACACACAAAATTCAGCATAAACCTTAAAATACACCTGCCACTCACAGAAGACACACCATATCAAATTCTACTCTTAAGTGAGCCTCTATTTGACCAACTACCTCGCACCACAAAACGAACCTACCTCCCCTTCCTTCCTCCTCGCCACTTTACACTACTCCCACAACTCCTAAACATACCTCTCTTGTATATAAGTTGTCTTTCGATGGAATTTTGTTTTGAAACACTTGCCAAGCAAACACTGCCACTTTTATAGGAATTCATTTATGCCACAGATTTTTACAGGGAAGTTGCACCCCCACATTGCTGTCTTCCTTTAAGACATTATATGCAGATTTAACGGAATAGCAATGGGACGGGTCCACTCCTCACACCACACAATCATTGCTTTCTTCTGAAAAAATGACCGCTCACTAACAAACTAACTTGCTGCGCAAGTAACAACTCACTAACAAACTAATTGCATAAGCCATAGTTTATCCTATGTCAATACCATATTTAACATACAATGTTGTTGCAGAGACCTTTAAAACCCTTATATTGCAGTCGCACTTGCAGTTTTCAGTTTCAGACCGCAATTTAGAACTATGTTCTCCACACCCTTTTGACTAAAATAAATTAAGCTGTGAATAAATACAGGTTTAGCACATAATAAATACTCGTAATAGTATGTAAACTAGATGTTACCGAAGGGGACCAGAAGCACACGGTGAAGATTTGTTTGAATTCAATTGTGTATATATTGTGCTTAAGCCAATAGATGGGACCTTAACTGTTCTGATGTTGCTATACTCTAATTCAGATATACTTCCTCTGGATGAGAATCAGGTCATAACAACGTAATCCAACAAAAACATAACAACATTAATATTAGCAAATCCCACAAATTTAGAGACGCGAGTAATTAAAGCAATTTAATAAAGAAGCAGACAGAATTGGTACTTAACGTTTATATTAAATGATGAAATGAAAAACAACAGGATGTGATCATATTGATACAAATTGCTTAAACTTCCAAAAATTCTTGAGCAATACATGAAACCCTACATTGATATAAACTTGAAAATTTCTTAAAAACTTCCATGATTCCCTCTCCACAAATTTGAATGCACGATTCGATCATAACATTGGCAGAAGACAATAACTTTTCTAAACTTGAAACTCACAACATAATACAACAAAAACATAACAGCATTAAGAAATCCACAAAATTTTGACTGAAGATTAAAGCAATTTAATAAAGAAGTATGTAGAATTGGTACTTAAACTTTTTATATTAAACGATGAAACAAACATCAACAAGATGTGAGCCCTAATTTTTGACAGACAATGAAATGTCACATATTGATACAAAATTCTTAAACTTCAAGAAATTCTTGAGCAATACATGAAACCCTAGATTGATATAAACTTGAAAATTTCTTAAAGACTTCCATGTGTCCATCTCCACAAATTTGAATGCACGATTGCATCATAACATAGGCACAAGACCACAGGTTTTCCTCGGAGTACCCTGTACACACCTTCAAATCATTGCTCCAAAAGGGATACCTTTCAACAACAAACCTTGCACAATACACGGAACAAGCGGCAATCAATGAAGGCTTGTAGTCGCACACAATGGAATGATTTGTCAAGCTGAGTTCCGAAAAGAAAAACACCATGTTCTCCATGATCTTGTCTTCATCAGATAAAACACATGCCCTTATGTTTTTAACAAGAAAAACATAAGGTGTTGGAACCGTTAAAATCCAACCAAGTTCTTGTAGGATAAGCTTCTCCATTTGACATATTTCTTCTGGCATATAAATATAATCAGCCATGTACTCGACGTCATAAACACCAACTGCTTTTCTTTGTTCATATTTGGAAGCCAACAACAACGAAGAGAGACCGATAAGTTTAAGTTTCTCCATCGTCTTGACTTCAAAATTGATTTTGGAAAGTACTCGGTCAAGGATGTTGACACAGAGATAAAAGGTTTCCGGCATCAGTTTTTGTTGGTAATGTGTTTGTATCAACCAATCTACGACATTCTTTCTCATTTGAGAATCTACCTTGAACCCGTTTGAATTTCCCTGGATTTGAGACTCTTCAAGGTGATAAAATCTGTATAGATCATCATCATAATCACTAAACTTCTTTTTTTCATTGGAGATGAGCTTTTCTGAATCATATAAACTTGAAACTTTGGAGTGAAAACAAAGCATGTTGTTGAAACAAGAGAGTTGCAGTAGGAAGCAAAAACAATAGAGAAAAGGGACAGTGGTAGTAGGGAGAAATAACGAGAATGGCGGAAGAGAAGAAAGAATGTGTATTAGGGTTGTGTATCGTAGGGTTTTGATTTCTTTCTGAAAGAATGTTATTGTAAGCTATTTATACTATTTGACCTAATTCAAGTGAAACCGATATATCTCAAAATATAATTTCATTAAGTCGGTCGTATGAAATTTCTTAGAAAGATCTCTATATTTTATTTTTTGACGGTTTGGTAGGATTTATCTCATTGAGTAGTCTTTTTGGTCTAACTAGTTTTTTTGAATTAAAAGAGCAGTGCGAGGTAATTATATATATGTGTGTGATTTTTTTCCTTTTTAAATATAATTCTACATTTTAATTCTAATTATTTTCTTTTTGAAGGGAATTCTAAATTTCTAATTACTAATTTGTTTACAAGTTTTATCTGTTAAACTTTATTTTAAATTATATTATATTAAACTTGACATGACTTTTTTCAAATTTAATAGATAATTGGCGATGGACATTGACTCATTGAGGTTGTGGGTTTAATTGTCGATGTCGATGGGACGACATCTTTGATGGGGGATTTGTAAGTACCTCTGTAAACGCTCTTTGAGCTTGAGGTTTGTCCCGACCTTAGTGATTGTCTCATCTAAACGAAAAGGTAGTATATATATACAAGAGGGGGGTTAGCCAAAATCCTCAAGAAGCAAGAAAAAATAAGAAAAATCAAAGAAGAAAAATGGCCATAAGAGGAAAAAAGTTGCTCAACTACCCTTATGAGTGTTGTAGGAATTAAATTTGTTGAGTTGTTTCGTCTACTTCTTTTTTCAGAGAAGGCGTAGAATATAACTTCTACTGTGATCATGTTAATTTGCAAAGCCCTCCCATGCATAAGAAGTTCATTCATGGATCTGGCGTCAAAAGAATACATTTTTATTCTTTCGAATTGAATTGTCACGCTCTCTAACCTAAACTACTCATCCCTCCCACAGCCGTCGTTCTCCACCACTCCAAACCCCTTTGTTGATGACACTTTTTTCTCCTTCAAAATGTAACTTTTGTTGCGGTGGTACGACGAGAGCAATAGTTCTCCGTGCTACCTATTTCCAGATCCTGACAAGCTACACAGAGGGCATCGTAGTCGATGGCTTTGGAGTCGTGTTCTATGGTGGCGAATCTGGATATCTTACCCTTTCTGGGTCGTGCATCGTTTTGTTGCTCCTTCAACGCAGTCAGAACAACAACTTTATTCCAAGGAGGTATGGTGCCTCCCCTTTTCGGTTGTGGTTCGCCGGTCAGCTAACGTTTCCTCTCCCGACGATGGTTCACTTGGTCACCGCGAGTTTTTAATTCTCTGTGGGGTCTTGCCGCACCGAATCTTGAGTTGGTTAGGGAAAGCTTTTGTTGAAGCTGCTAGGTTGGTTTCTATGCCGCCGTGGACATGTCGTGGTGTTGATGCACTGCTTGTTGATTTCTGATTCTTCCAGGTCTGTTGAGATATGCAGTTTTCCAACAATAGTGTTTTGGGTGGTAGTCTTTGGTCTGGAATCTGGTTCGGTCCGTTGTGATTGAATTTGGACTGTTGGGCTAGAAATGACTATTAATTTGTTGTTTATTGCAGTAAATGGTTGGTGCACGTGGAATCATCAATTACCGTGTTGGTAGTCGAATCCACTCTCTACTCCTTAATGCTTCCTGCCGTGCAGGGAGTTGGTGGATCTTGAATAGTTTCTGTGTTGGCAGACGTTTCATTTGCCAGCTTAAGATTTGTCATTCACTCTGTTTGATTTGGACTGTGAGGCTCGAAAGGGCTGTTTAGCTTGCTGCTATTGTTCCAGGGAGTTGAGTGTACATGAACCGCCTCCGTGTTGACAAAAGGTTTAATCACCGCATCGAAGACCTTTAATTAATTTTAGATTAATTCGAGGTTGATACACTAGTGCGTTGTTTTAATTTTTGTATCACCCATTTGGGATCGACTCACACACTTGTGTGATTTAACTTGGTTAGGTTTATGTCCCCCAATTTTTATGTATTTTTTTTCCTTTTTTTAATAATATTTATGAGCATTTGGCAAAAATTAAAGTATGATACCAATTTAGTTCGAAGCCTTTCTCTTTGATGTCATCGGTGGTTCAAGATTAATACACAAAAATATTGGTGTCAAATCTCTAATCCTCATTCTACTTCAAATCTCTCTTTGACGTCGGTTTCTTTGAGGCTGATGGCGTGACTAATACTGCATGTTGTTTCATGACAATATGTAAAACTCTTTACGATAGGCGATACAATTTGCATTACTAGAGGTTTTGATCATAATTTGAAAAAATAATTATGTTAAGGGACGGCATGTTCAATTAAGCCTGCTATAAAAAATTGTTGCACATTAATACATAACAAACACTAAATTTTATTTTGATTTCAAACATAATTCTAATAACAACAAATTAATTAAACACATATAATTAAATGTAAACCGAACATATTACAGTGATACTCATGAAGAAAATAAACACCAATTTTTTCACAAGCATGCTCTATCACCAAATATTTTAATGTTTATTTTTTTTTGAAGGATAATATTTTAATGTTTATTAAAATTAACAAACTTAAATAGTTTCTAAATCATGCATTTATAAATCTAACATCACTTCTTAATTCTAACATGAACAAATAATAACTTTTAAATACTATGAATTTACTCAATATTGATATGATATTGATTTGCTTTCCATGGTTTTCTGAAATATCAATTTTTATTCATTTGTATGATACAAAAGCACAAAACCAAGCAATCAAATACGTTTTACGAAAATTGTACCAAAAAAAAAAAACGTTTTAGGAATTGCCATGCATCAAAAATAAGTTCAATGCAATTATCATTAACAACATGAATCATAATGTCATGAAATGAACATACACTAATATTTTCATAAATTTATAACGTAATATGAATATGGATAGATGATAGTGTTTATCTGTTAAATATATTTCTAATGATTGAAGATTGAATTCATAACATATCCCAGCGATTATGGTACACCTACCTAAACTTAATTTTATTCTTCATCTATTTTTTAATTGTTTTCAATACACCACACAATTCAACAAAATCCCAATAAATTTAATATGATAAAAATCAACATACACAAAAACATTTTCATGGGTGAACTACAAATAAAAATTATACTATATTTAATTGCAGCATTTTTAATTGTTTTTAATGATGCAGTCATTATTTAACTACAAATAAATCTTAAATCGAACTTAAAGATTATTAGAACATGTGTTGGGGTGTGTTGTAATAACTTGGCCAAGAAAATGATGATGAAGAACATGATGAAGTGTTCACTAAATTCCAAAGCGTGTGTGGGACACACTAACCTTTAGGTTCAATTCGCCCCCTTCAGAATACGATGAAATTCTTGACGTGACTTGCACATTCACATCAAGCGTAAAAATAAAGTTTACTTGATCAATGATAGTTTACTTTATAGAATAAAGTTTTGTCAATTACTCTCATGCACTAGAAAAAAGAAAAAAATGATTTAGTGTAGTTTTCGACAGAATTTTGACTCACAAGAATGTGATTTTCTATCCATGTTTATCACTACTTTTCTGCCTCCAAAGTATCTTTATTTATAGAGAAACTTATGTCCTTTCGTGAAGAGAAACAACTCTTTGAAAGAGCTTGTTCATGAATGATTACATTGCTTCAATTGTCAAGTATTACACATTTTCTCTAAAAGGTCTCTCTATTTAACCATTGCAACTTTCCAAACATATTTTGGAAATTTCTCTCACAATTTTTTTTGAGAGATAATAATAAATAGATAATAAGTAGTAATAGTTAGATAGATAAATATGGAAAGAATATTTGAAAACAAATCTAGGCCAATATCCGAAAAAAATATAAACGGAGTACAATTCCCAAGTACACAAACCCTAAAACCCAGCGTTTCAATAGCTATTCTGCTGTACAAATAGAAAACCCTAATCTAATAAGCACAACTAGATTAACGAAGATAAGAGATAAGAGAAAAGAAAGTTAGAAACCATTCCAATCAGAGCAAAGACGATCACTGCCAAGTTGACCGGAAAGGCTTCTAACCGCGTCATTTGCTCATTGAAACAAGGTAACATCAAAACCTAGACGTAAGAATTGATTTGAACCTTCTCTTACATGCCAATATAACGACCTATAATTCACCTTTTCTTCTTCATCACTATTGCGTGTGCATTCAATTTTCTCATGTTGTGCTTGTGCTAATTTGCAGGAATAATGACAACTTTAGTGGAACCCGCGATCAAAAAAAGGCCAAGGAGAAAGCATTGTTATACAATGTGGGAAACATTGTTTGATATTCATACGAAGTATCGTCCAATCAAGCCTATTGGCCGAGGAACATATGGCGTGGTGTGCTCATCCATCAATATGGATACCAATGAGAAAGTGGCAATCAAGAAGATTAGCAATGTATTTGATGATTGTGGTGATGCACTCAGAACTTTAAGGGAGATGAAGTTGCTTAGACATGTTCGGCATGAGAATGTGATTGCGCTAAAAGATGTTATGATACCAGACCAAAGAACAAGTTTTAAGGATATCTACTTGGTCTATGAACTCATGGATAAAGATCTTCATCGTCTTATCAAGTCCTCTAAGCCACTTTCCAATAATCATTGCAAACTTTACTTAGTTTAGGTACTGATCAGTCTGTTATGATATTTTCAATTATTACTCTTAGCTCTTAGTTCTTATTCATATGAAGGGGGCTTGATTGGAGTTTGAAGTACAATGCAGTAATGCACTCTTACAGTGTTTTATTGACATTGCCTTGTTTCAAAGTAAATTCATCATTTTTTATCTTTAACATTAAGTGGATTGGGAAATTATTCATACACTGTGCCCTCTTTCATGCTATCTTATACTATAGCATTAGGTCAGGTGGGTTTCAAGGAATTGGGAATTTTGAGTTTTGGCTTTAGATTCTGTAATTTGAGTGCATGACGTGCTGAGTCGGAAGAAATTAGTGTTGAATTGGTGTATACTATCAATCTCATAGATTAGTGAATTATAGCAAATATCTTTGGCATCCTACTAACATAGTTAGACTCCTTGTAGAATGTATGAACTAGAGAATAAAAACCATTGGCCCAAATTGGGAAATTAATGTGATTTAACATTGATTATTGATTAAAATAATAAAGTTCTTGTGAAAAGATTCAAAAGAACCTATTATGAACTACAATTTTCCTGTCTACATTTTTTTATGATTGACTATGTTGTTGATCAACATTTAATAGAAACAGTAATCTATTACTCCCTCCATTTCTTTTTAAGTGTCTTTTTAGAAAATTAACACTAAAATAACGATGTGTATTTTTGCACATTTTCTTTCTATTATACCCTCATTTTACCCACATTTTATATTTCTCTCGTAACAAACAATTGTAGTTATTATCTTTTTCTCCAACAAATTTCTTTTTTTTTGCGCTCTCTCATAACAAACAATTGTCAATTTTTTAAATATTGTGCACATCTTTTTAATTATTTTCAGTCAATATAAAAATTATTCCAACTTCACATTAATCAAAAGTTAATAAAAAATGAACTTTCTTCCAACTCCTTTAATCAAAGTTAAGGCTTCAACTATGACTTCAGTCAATGCTAGAGTCACACTTGAAATTTTTAACAATTGCTACTCATCTCATTTATAGAATTTTAACTCTTCTTGGAACCATTGTTTGGAACAAAATTTTGTTTAAATTTAAAGATAACAAGAAACAAACTTTGTTTTAAAAAAAATAAACAAATAGACTTCGTTTAAAAAAAACAAACTTTAGTTTTCGAAATAGATAGCATTAACTAGTTTTAATGAAAAATATAAAAGTAATTGACAAAGGATATAATTGACAAATCGTACTCTTAAAGTACTAAAAAGACAGTTAAATAGGAACGACAAAATCACCCTAAAAAGACACTTAAAAAGGGACGGAGGGAGTAATACAAAACAATTAACCTATTTTTTATGAATTTTAAATAGGAAAAAACTTAGGTACGATTCCTTAAGTGTTTTTCGTATAGTTCTTAACTAAATTCACAGTGATTTTCTCAAATCCATAATTTTCTCATGGTTTGGTATATCCGTTTAAATATTTGCTTATTTTAGTTTGTTACTAATCAAGAACTCTTATTTCAGTTACTTCAAGGTCTTAATTATCTTCATTCTGCAAATATTCTTCATCGGGATCTGAAGCCTGAGAATCTGCTCATCAACGCAAATTGTGATTTGAAGATATGTGATTTTGGGCTTGCTCGGGAAAATCAAGTTGATGGTGAGAATATGACTGAGTATGTTGCCACGCGCTGGTATCGAGCTCCAGAGCTTCTATTAGGATGTGGCAATTACGGAACCTTCATCGATGTGTGGTCCGTAGGGTGCATTTTTGCTGAGATGCTTGGCAGAAAGCCAATCTTCCCTGGGAAAAATTCCATGCACCAGATGAAACTAATTATAAGTGTTGTTGGAAGCCAAGAGTCTGATCTTGAGTTAATAGTTAATCCAAAAACTAAGGCATTCATCAAATCACTTCCTTATACAAAGGGGACACACTTCTCTCAGCTATACCCACAAGCCGATCCATTAGCCATAGATTTATTACAAAAAATGCTTGTGTTTGATCCAACTAAAAGAATTACTGCATCAGAAGCACTCCAACATCCTTATATGGCTGATCTATGTGATGATCAATGGCATAACCGTCCTCCTCAAGTTCCGGTCAATCTTCACATTGATGAAGCTGCTTCTGTCAATGCATAGGTGTTTCTACTTCACATAGTTTATCTCTAGGAGAAACTTGCTACAAAGAAGTGATTTTTTAATAGGTGTGCAAAAATGAATTTAACTGAATTTACTAATCATTACATAGAATTCAATTAAGATATTGTAAAATTTACAATTGATCAATGTTAGCATAACCCTTAGCAAAGTGGGGCTATGGGGTTAGATATGTGTGCAAGTGTTAATGATTCAATGATTAACTACATTGATCGCCATTAATCCCTCTGGACACCAAGTTTTAAAGAGCAATATCTGCAAAAAATTTGCGCATGATCAAAATCTTAAATTATGAAAGCATAAGAGTTCCACTCTACTAAGTCAATCAGCAAAGCTACTGTTCTGATGACTTAACATGCACTAACGAAGCCGAGAAGAGAAAAAATAGAGGGAAACAAAAAAATACTGCTAATGTAAAATTTTAAAATAGTCAGAAAAATAACAACTTGTAGAACAACAAAACCTGACGAAATATCAAAGTTTAACTAATTAAAACTTCAAAACTTTCATAACTAGAAAATTAGAACTTATAAACGCAACTAAACGAAATATCTAAGTTTAACTAGCCCTTTCTCATGCCACCAATTACACGGCATAGGTTGTAGTTTGCTAGGGCAACTGCAAAAACAGCATCAAATCCATCACCAAAGAGCCCAAGGTTGTGGAAGACATTTGGATCTGGTCCAGGAGCACCATCCGATCCACGTGCATACCACATCTGCTTAAATGGATCATTCGCCATCAAAAACTTACTCCACCACCATTAACCATGGCAGGATCTTGTTGCTTATTTTGTGGAGACAAAACAGTGAAAATTGCTTGGGCAAGAACAGGTGCATTCTGAATGATAACATTTGTAATAATATGCTCCAGACCTTGGCCTTGACCACCACCATTAACCATGGCAGGATCTTGTTGCTGGTTTTGCGGATTCCATGGAGGCAAAACAGCGAAAATTGCTTGAGCAAGAACAGGTGCATTCTGAATGATAACATTTGTAATAATATGCTTCAGACCTTGGCCTTGACCACCACCATGAAAAAGTTCCTAAAAAGACAAAAGGAAAGTAAGAATAGAAAGAGAGAAAAAAAAATACAATGGGGATATATCAACTCTAAATCAAGGTTGTCAAAATCGGGACTTTACTTCAAATCGAAAGGGAATAGCAAAATCGAGACTCGTAAAATCGCAATCAAAATCGAAGGATTTTACTCAAGGACTTTTGTAGAATGGATATAAGAAATCTTAAAATCACAATCAAAATCGATGATCAAAATCGATGGATTTTGCTTATTTTGGAATTCTACTATGGATTTGAGTCGTTGAAGGTGAAGGTGAAGAAAGTCGCAAAATCCTGGATTTTATTATTTAAGTCGGGATTTTGACAACAATGCTCTAAATAATTAAATAACATCAATACTTACCAATTGTTGAGTTTGAACTTGAGGTTGAGGTTGTTGAACCTGTGCTTGAGCAGCGGCATCCATCGTGCGCTTCCCAAAAAAATAGAAAAATTTAAAAAATGTATAAAAATGACATTACAAAATATTCGACTTATTTCCTCTTCCTTATTACCTGAAAGCACTCTATCACAACTATTGGGAAAAACCCAAATTCCACGTCGGATAGATAAGACTCTTGGTAAGAGTTTATATAGAGGAGACAATCCTCACCTTACAGTCGGTTTAAGCCGGTTTTGTAAGGATGAGTTAGGTCCCAAATTTCAAAAACAACTACCTATCCAAACTCTAAACAAGAGAGTTTTATCAATCATATACTATATATTGAAAATGCAAATTATTAACATCAATCGAATAATAATAATAATAACAATTATACAAATAATTCCAATTAAATTTTGTCAACATGATCCAATAATAATCACACAAATAGACATAATGATAATATTTGCGAAAATTACATCTAAATACAATACTGTGTTTAATCAAGTCTAATGGAAGCGGAAGCAAATAAACACATGAATATTATACAATGAGCACAAAATAGCAAGAAGCAACATAATGAAACATAATTAATAGTCCATTATGCAATCAGTAGTGGCACGAGTATAGAATCAGCACAAGTAGAAGCACCAACATGACCGGATGCAGAATTGGAGGCTTGGAAAGCAGAAGCAGAACCTCGATTAAAACAATATAGAGCTATGCTAAAAATTCCACCAAGTCCATATTGTAGAAAACCGGCGAATGATGGTGGACTACCACCTTCCATTCCCTTATGGAACCAATGAAGAGTAAACGTCTCCATCAATTGTGATGAGAATACAAGGGGAGGAGTTAACCTCACCCTCATTTCTCGTGTGATTACAAGAGGAACGTAGTCTGCATTGACTCCATCCCAACCCACAAGATCACCAACTCCATCCCTGGCAACCCCATCTCCATCCGACATACTTGAAGAAGAAAGAAAGACCTAATAAAAAAACAAATAATTTTAGATCTGCAAATCAAGAAGAAAATAACAGAAAATAAAGAGCAAAAACAAAATAAAAAAACAAATCTTTTTATCTGCAAATCAAGAAAATAATAAAATAGAAGAGTGAAAAAGAAAGAAAAAAAAAGTCCACCGGAACACAAACCCGTCTGATGAGAGTGAAAGGTAGAGAGCAAGAAGTGGTTAGAATGATTTATTTATACGTGAGAAAAACACTAGGGTTAGGTGATTTGTTTTAAGCTTTTTTTTTCATCGGCCTTTATAACAAAACCAACACCAAACAAATAAACCAAGAGAAACTCTTTCCCTACTCCTTTGCAACCTCCATATTTTCAAGTTTTTGCTAGGGGTGTAACGGTTCGGTTTGGATTGATTTTCAGTAAAAAAAATGTTCGAACCGATGAAACCTTCATCGGTTTAGATTGGTTCGGTTTTCACTGTTTTTCTAAAAGAAACCGAGCCAAACTAATCAGTTTGGTTCGCTTTGGATTGGTTCGGTTGATCGGTTTATTTAAAAATACAATTAAAAAAAAATTATATTCTCACAAAATATTTCATAGAACTTTGTATAATTGTATTTCATATTTTGTTTTTTCAAGTTCTCTATTTTTCAAAAATCTTTTTATAACTAACCTTACTCAATATTTCATACATATGATCCAAGATTTATTCATCCATTATTCTTCAAAAACAACTTCATCAAACTCAAATATTTCAATTTTTCATGATCCATATATGCATCATTAATCAACAAACACAAAAATTTCAAAAAGAACATCCTAAAATTAAAACATAGTCAAAATAACAAATCAATGCAAACTGAAATTAAAACATCTTTAAATTTAAACATCATGAAATTATAGTCGCCGTGAAATTAAATAAAAACATCCAAACTAAATCAAGAGTGTGAGGTAGGATAATATTAGTAAAATAAGGAATGTAGTTATAATCGGATTGGTTCATCGGTTTCACGGATCGCGAAATGAAAAACCATGAACCAAACCAAACTAGATCGGTTTTGATTGGTTCGGTTCCGTTTCAAACCGAACCAAAGAAGGTCGGATATTTTTTCCGTTTGGTTCAGTTTGGACTTTCGGTTTCGTTGGTTTTGTCTGAACCACTTACACCTCTAGTTTTTGCGTCATTTGCATTATTATATTACTAGTGAAAAGACATGTCCGTCATCTCTTTTTATTGCGCTAAAGTTTGAAAATTATTTTTTTTAATAAAATTTTGAGTTTGATTAAAACGAAAAATATAAATGTTGTTGCTTTCAAGTTATAACAAACCAAACTAATCTTGATTATTTATTTCAATGACACCAACAGTATAACAAAAAAAATATAATCTAATTTTTTTTAATAAAACCAACAACCATCTTTATTATAGAAAAAGTTGTTTAAGGGTATACTTGAAATAATGAAAAAGTAAGTATAAATATATCCATCTAGTTTGTTACACTTTTTAAATAATAAAAGAAAAAAAAAAGACATATATATATATATATTTATATCGTGTTTGTTACAAGTGTTATTTGTATTCAAAATTGAGGGCATTTTTGAAAAGAAAAAGTTAGTCCAAAAGAGCTTTAAGAGTATGTTTTCTTTATATATATATATATAGTATAGATTATTATATTATATATTAAAATAAAACACTTATTATTCTGACTGGCTATAAGCCCAATCATACCGAACCACGTGGGCAAAGCCCACAAAACAAGGCATATTATCTAGAGGGAACAAGCCTATTAGGGTGTTGATCACCGCGCTGGAACGCGCGCGCCCCCGTCTCAATTGCACCTTCCACATGGCCTCCAACAGCTCCCTGATAAAGCGCCACATTTCGCATAAGCCGTTAGCGTTGTCTTCTCCTGTATATAAGGGTGAATTAATGTCACCCTCAAGCTACGATTCATTTTCACACCTACTCACACATATTCAACCTCATTTCTAATGCTTAATTGAACGTTGGAGTGCTAACGTGCTTGCAGTCACCATTCGCTCTGTCGTGAAGGGTCCACCGCCACCGTGTTAGAACATCGCACTCGACCCTTGACCACTACCGAATAGATAATATATATATATATATATATATATATATATATATACTCTCCCACTTTCTCTCACTTCTCATTGTGTCAATTTTCAACTACATTTATTCGAATTCTTCAAATTAGAGACGTCTCACACACATGGGCAAAATATTAATATACATTTTCTCAAATCTTGGTGGTTTGATGGTTTTTTTTTCCTTTTTGGTTTACTTACGCATTTTAAATTATATTTTCTGATGTATTAATCTTCATGGTTTGACGTGTCACATTATGGTGGGACAATGTCATGTGACATTCCCGCCACAATGTCACACAAGTGGGATCACTCAGTTTCAGTGTTTTATGGGTTAACCCCTCAATCAAGAAGGTTTAATCTAAACAATGCATATGCCATGTTTTGATTGGCATGCATAAAAGGTTCTTCTGTTGAAGGAAATTATATGCATAATGATTTGTACGGTGAAGATCAGAGAATTGTTGCGGCGAAGCTCTGGGATCTGTGGTTTTTGTCGCGATGCTATTATGTGAAGAATATTAGCTTTGTGTTATTGGGCCACTTCTGATGGGCTTTATTCTGGAACACAAAATAATTTACGCCTATGAAAGTTGCTATTCCCAGTTTACCCCCAACGACAGCTAATTGCCACTCTACCAGCGGTACTTAACTGTCACTGCTAGCATATGTGCAGGCAGCAGCACTTGCCATTTCAACTAAGCCACAAATCAGCCTGCCTAGGAACCTGTAACTTAGAACCACAATTCCAAAAGCAGTACAACTAATTCACCAACAACACTAGATCATAAGCAACAACATTACATGATCTTTCATAATTCAATAACATTAAATCAATTCGATATTACATTAACAATACATTTAACTAATAAAAATAACTTATTCTTTCATAAATATATTGTTTGTTGTTAGGGTGAGTTGATAAAAGGGCAAACCATAATTTTTAGTCGGATACCTTGCTGGCACATTGATCTCAAATGTATCTAAATTGCAAATAGGTATTTTTTTTGTCCTCAAATTTGTTTTTTGTTTGTCAAATTAGCTCATAAAATTACTAAAAGAAAGGGTAAGTTAGGATGTATTTGTGATTTTGATACATTTAAGGATTGTAGCGACAACAACTTACTCATTGAAGGACCAAAATGACTCTTTGCCCATTGATAAAAATGTAATTTTTGAAATATTTTGAGAAGCAAGTTTACCCAAAAAAATAAGTTTAATAAAGAGAAAAGTTTCTCCTCCTACAACACTATTGACAAGTGAAGATATATATGCATTGAATTTTCTTATATTGTGATTGTGTTGATGCTATTGGCAACTTTAGTGGAACCTCATGAGAGAATTAAGCCAAAGGTAAAGCATTATTATACAATGTGGAAAACATCGTTAGACATTGATATGAAGTATAGTCTAATGGAGCAGATTTGCCGAGGGTCGTATGGCGTGGTGTTCTCAGCCATCAATAAGGAGACCAATGACAAAGTCGCAATGAAGAAGATTAGCAATGTATTTGATAATTTGATTGATTCACTGTGAACTTTATGGGAGACAAGCTGCTTAGACATGTTCGGCACGTGAATGTGATCACTTTGAAAGATGTTATGATACTAGACCAAAAAACATGTTTTAAGGATGTCTACAAGGTCTATTATCAAGTCCTCTCAGCCAATTTCCAATGATCATTGGAAATTGGCTGAGAGG
>Ga0228711_1005794_pt1 | contig 18673 bp, 5 predicted proteins | sample MedpolnodulmetaG_2_FD_177996 | JGI IMG/M metagenome (GOLD analysis project Ga0228711, IMG submission 177996) | Root nodule microbial communities from Medicago polymorpha collected in Santa Monica, California, United States - brown nodules | ecosystem: Host-associated > Plants > Roots > Nodule...
CACTTACTAACACGGACTTAATTTTGAAAACCCTAACTAGTGCCCTTTGTTAACAGTTGCCAGAAAAATGGGTGTTGGTAATCGGTGTCTTTAAGACACTGGTTACAGAATAAAAAATTGGAAAAAATTCTTGAAAATCACAGTATTCAGTAGCTACTTCCATTAAAAAACTTCTACTATTGATTCCTGTAACCAAGGTTAATGGTATTTTCCAAAAAGAAAATGATAATTGAGTCTGTATTACTCACGATTTTCCATCACCAAATTTCCACCAGTCTGGCTCATGCCATTTATGTGTCCTATAAGATTTAGACAAAATGAGAAAAGGGAGAAATTGATACCAAAAAAAAACAATTGTCATTAGTCAAATGAAACATGGAAGCATTTTTACAATACTCACGGGTCAGAGAAAACTTCACCCGATTTCATACAACCAATATATACACGGGGTTTTTCCAAATGAGAAGTTATCACTCCTCCAAAGGCATCTGTAGAATAAATTAAGTCATACAATCAGTGACACATGACACATTCTTCCGGTTCCAGTATGACATCAGCAAACAATAACAATGTTGGAAACAGTCCTAGTAAATCATAACTCTTAGCAAACTAAAATACTTATAAATTAGCCCTTCTAAAAGTGTTATCGAGCTAGTTGGATCACAAGCGGGCAAGCAGATTTCATTTCCCAGTTTCCCTAAACACCTGTTAGAAATTTGTAGATACTCTGGGTCAACAATCAAAAAAATAAATTGTCTATGACAACAGTGGACTTTTCATAGTCGGCTTGTTGGCCAGGTGGGCAAGCATCCTGCCTTAGCAAGGACCAAGTTTGTTGAATCTAAGTAAGATCAATATGGAGTTTGGGATGGTAACCATAGACAGAAAAATTTGCACTTAGAAAGGTTTGCACTCTGGCTTTAATCTATAGCTTTAAGCTTGATAAGAACTTGATCCAATAAATGGCATAAAGGCCGAGATCACATTTTTATGTGGCCCTTAGATAATAAACTTAAGCGACAGATTGTGCCTTGGATTGTATACTTTTACCCAATGGTAAATGCAAGACATCTAAGTTCACAAATTCAATCCAGTTGCAACCATAGAACAAGAGATCTGGACAGCATCCTTCTTGACATGGATTTTGGAGCAGTACTGTTGCTGATTGAAATACTATGTCTAGATTTTGTTCATTTAAATTGTTCAATCATTTCGTTTACCTCTTGTTCATGTAAATACCTCAAACGTCAGATATAATTTTATTCGACAGGTGGTATGGCTTTCTAGATTTTGAAACACTCCTAAAAATCCTTGGAAGAAAATTGTCTATCTGAAGTTGCATTTGCATAATGACAATGTGACACAGCAAAAGTAGTCCAGTGAATTAACAACTAGAACTGGAAAACGGCTTATATATATGAACCCTACTACGGATAATCTTCTTGACCATTAATCCTATTGGCTTTGATCAAATGCCATCACTTCTGAATTTTCAGTTTTCTAGGAATTCAATAAATTTATCTAATTTGGGGGAGGGGCTTGTCAAGAAATTCTAGCTCTTCCGTGAGTGATCAGTACTGATAATTTCCCTTGTTTATTTTTCACTAATGGTACGTTCTTCAGTCCCTGAAACTAAACTGCAAACTGTGGAATCTTGTATATGATTTCTTCTAATTCTTAAACTCTTTTTCGTGAAGAACAAACCTTCTGTTCATATATAACTAGAGATGCATTATCATTTTCATCACAAAAAGTATTCAAGAACCACATACCAAGATTAACATAGACATCATCATTGACCTTAGCATAAAACTCAGCATCCCAGTTGTCCACAGCATAAATGAAAAACGACTTTGTCTTTTTTGCACTCTCTTCGACTGCCTCCATTTGATCATCCTGTGAAGAAAATAATAAAGCTAATGATGCTAGGATATTAACTTGTGATAGAACTCAAGAACGAAGAAAAAACTGAATTGTATCATAACTGGATCGATTTAAACAAGGGATAAATTCCAATATACAAACAGTGGCAGCAACTGTGAAATAACCGATTATGGTTATGGATGATGTGAACTCCTTACAGCAATGACGAAAAATAGAAAATACCGAGATCTAGTGTTGCCCCTTTCCTGAGGAAGAAACCTTTCTTCACAAAATCTGGCCTACCCACTTCCTTCAAATGTAAGAAACCCTCATTCAGTTACCACTACTTCCCATATAACCCTCTCTCTCCTCATTTTGCATGACCCTCACATCCTCCTCTCCACTCACATGATGCCAGCTGTCATCCCGGTTATTTCCCACTCCGTCCTCTTTTTTTCCTTCTCACCCTCATCGGGTCCACTCCCTCCCCGCCTATTCCTTCAGTTTCCTCCTCCCCTTTCATCCTATATACTTGTGTGATCAGCTTGTTGCATATATTAAATTAGAGGAGTGCTAAGAACACTCTTGGAAACACTCATTCTTTTATTGGGTGAAATCTATGTGGGTTCCACACTTTGAAAATGGCACCCACATAAAGTAGCAAGACTCACGTTGATTTCTTCCAATAAGAGAGTGAGTGTTAGAGTAAGTATTGGAAAAAGAGTATTCCTAGCACTCTTCATTAAATTATGTGTATAAAACTACATGCCATGCATCCAAATATCAACCAGTCAAGAAACAAGGGGAAATTACAACTATTGGCTACATAAGGTCAACTAAATGAATCAAACAACAATATGATATCTTGTTTTGGATTGTATGTAATGATTCATGACTGACAATTTAAATCCGAAACTCAAGGGTTTAACTTACAGTTCTCCTGGTTTTCCCCTCACCTCTACTCTAACTATTGGGCTGTTCTATATCTAGTCTACTCTCCTTACCGTTGCTTCTACAGGTCTTCTCTGAAAAACTGAAGTTTGAAAACCATACTTCTATTACACCAAGAATTTTTTACAATGAAAATCATCTTAAATACAATTATCATCCATAGAAGAAGTTATTATATTTTATTTTACAACATATCAAAAAAAATTGCATCAAAACTATTAATATAGAAGTCAACATACAAGAATGATGAAGTCATTGGTCGGACTTTTACAACTTATAAAAAAAAATTGCATCAAAACTATTAATATAGAAGTCAACATACAAGAATGATGAAGTCATTGGTCTGACTATTTTCTGTTTCAATCTCTTTGTCCAAACTGTCTCCACGATTTGCACTATATAGAAGACATTGCCAGTCAAATAAAAAAAGCAAGAAGCAGATCATTTAATAAATTTTAATTTGAACCTCCAAAACTATACCTTCTTCCTATTACAAATCTCACAATGATGCCTTTCTGTTCTGCAAGATTTTTTATAGATGCACCTGCAGATAGGGCAGCAATATGTTCAGAAAATGCTTACACAAAAAGGACTAAAATACAGAAGCTAGATTTGATATTTGTAGAATTTCTAATGACAAGTTGTGTGATTTATTAGGATCATATGGCTAATCATGCTAACATTTATAACCCACAATAAATTATAAAACACATAAACTTATAAACCAAAATAAACTATAAATCACAGAAACGAATAATAAAGGTTGTTAGAGAATAGTGAATAGCTTGAAACTGAAAAGTGATCTACACCTAGCTGTCAATTACCGAGTTCTAACTTTGCAAGGAATGCATCCTAAACCCAGTTGTAACTTATTAGTCCTATTTCATTCAGGTACAAAATTGGAAATGATAAAACTGAAGAAAACCAAACCTGACAGTCATGATTTTTTACTAGTAGCTACGAGCTAATAATCTCAGTGAGCTAAAACCAAACTACAAAACCTAAGCCTACCCTGAAATCTTTGTGCACATAACAAGGCTTCCACTGAATAAAACTGAGAATTCTAAAATGCATTGGTCTTCCTAAATGAAACCAAACCAATAAAAAATGTACCTGTTGGCATCCATGCCTTACGGATTGCATCTCTGTTCTTTTTTCTACCAAAGGTAGTCATTACTCCAATAACCGAAAGAATCTTTTTTGTAGGTTGCTTCTCATTGTTCACTGACAGTTGCTTTGGAACAAATCCTTCCTTTCTAGCTGCAGATAACTCCATCTCTAGGGCAGACAACTTCTTTTGTTGTTCCCTGAAAATAAGGTTATGTTAAAATAGCCTCCGATAAATGTTAAACATGGCAGGCAAATTATTTGGCTGCTATGTTCAAATTTGAATTCAGTAACCAAAGTTAAATTGACAATACCACATGAATAAGAAAAATTACCTGCAGGTTATGATTTTCAATGTATCATCAACAGATATGGCAGATTGACCCTGAAATCGGATGAACTATACTGCTTCATTGACATCCTATGACGATAACTTAAAATTAAAAAGAAATAAAAAATACAAGCAATTGCACTCGAGAATGGAATGCAAAAATTTACAAAACATGATACACCTTTAACAAAAATCAAAGGACACCATATTCGATATCATAGTTTTTTTATTCGGACTGGGCCCAAGTCCAATCCAGCAAAGGAACGGGTCACTATGGACCATGCTATAGAGATCCCCTAGAGGCACATCCAAGCGGAACCGCAATTAGGGTCGTATAATGATGATCACATCATCATCTGTCAACAGCTGTTCAATTAGGGTTTCCGTCAGAGAAACCCTAAAGATCTCCCTCCCTATAACAGCTAACTCATGACTCGGGTTAAGGTATACATTCTCTAAATCCTAAAACCTCACACTCTCGGGCAATCACAGACTACGTCGTCATAGTACTTTCTAGGCGCACACACACACACACCCCTCTGAGGAGCTGCTGTCGTCTTTATCCTCAAAACCGTCTCTCAGGTTGTAGATCAAGGTTCACTCCGGATCAATTTTGATGTCAAAAAATCATTTATAGTGTAAATGTCAAAACACATACATATATATATGCCTATGAAGCACTCACATATACACAGTCACGGACACTGGGCACAACACAACATTGATACTAACACGAAGACACCAATAATAATTTAAGAAAATATAAGTATTTGAATAGAACTAACTGGCAAGTGTCGGACATCAGACACGGCTTTAATATTCCAATGATGAAAACAAACATTATACCTGGCCAGTTCTTTTTTCAAGCTGTTGAATTAAATACACCCTACTCTCTGCATCCTGCCATAGTCTGCAAATGCCATGATGATAATTAATAACCAAAAGTGAAGTTCACGAGAGAGAGTAATGAAGAAGTAACTAACCGGCCGGCAACATAAATAGTGGCCATAGTAGCAATCATTGAAAAGAGGAGAGCAGAAACTCGAGATCCAAATGAGTTACCATTTAGCCTGTTTTGTGATCCCCGGCTACGCATTTCTTCTTTATCGATTCACACAGATCCACACAGTTTTATAGGACGGAAGCAAAGGTTTGGGAGTTTGAGCTATGAAGACGACGTTATGTTATAACCGTTTTATTTTTCAAGGTTCACTTTTTCGGTTTCGATTTGAAGCTGAGAGGGAGAACCACGGGGCCAATAAATAACGAGAGACGGGAATGAGGGAAATTAAATAATCAATACAACGGGACGAATGAGCCAATTCCGTCTAAAAATGGAGGTAAACTTTGGGTGAAAATGGAAATGGAAGGAGATATTCACCGGAGGTGATTAGTTAATTTTCATTTTATGATTAGTTAAATAATCACTATAGTCCAAGTATAATGGTGTCCCAATGAAGATTGGTTTAATAGGTAAAATATTGGCTCAAAGTTGGTTTATTTCCTCCTATTAAAAGTTCCAAGTAAAAAAAAATCATTAAAAATGAATTTTATAAAAGTTGCATAATATTTTTTTGACAAGAATAATATTTGTATTAGTAAAATATGCTTGAGTCACAAAATATGATGTGGCTGCTTAAAAGCCATTTAATTTAATAACATTGTATTTAGTGGTGCAACACTCTAGGAGACGGTCTTACAAAGACGCAACAAAGTAAAATTATTTGAGGACACACAACAATAAAGGAAATTAAAAGATAAATCTCAAAATCATTAAACCATTTTTTAAAAAAGAAACATTTGTATGAGTGTGTCGAAATTTTTAAAATTTCGGTGTCTCTAAGTAAGTGTTAATTATGCTCTGATTCCCATGGTAAATGGATCGTGATAATAAGAAATTCATCTCGAAGGTAAGAAAATTTTGATAATGAATTGTTACATGTAAGAATGAACTCAAATTCCTCTATACAATCCGTAATTTAATGCTTATCAATTGCTTAAACTTCAATGTTTTGTTTGTAGAAGCCATTTACCAGTGTTTACGGAATCAAGTTAGAGTTTCCTCTGTCATCGTATATGCTCTTAAAAAAACAAGGGTCTTGCTAACAAGTGTCATAAAGACATTACTTAAAGAATTCACAAAAATAATATACTCCCAGACAAATATAAGGGTTTTGCTAAAAGTATCACAATAACAGTTTTTTTTATAATAAATTTGATTCTATATCTTTATTCTATAACAAACAATTGACATTCTCTCTCTCAAACAAACTATTTTTATTCGCACTTGATCTCTCGCATAACAAACAATATTTTTTTCCATTAAAATTGTTCTTTTAATCTGCGCTTAAATCTTTTAACAATGTTATAATCTTATTTATAGAATTTACGATCTTTCATACTTCCATTGTTATAAGTAACAAAAGTTTGTTTAAAAAAACAAACTTGATTTTTTTTAAATAGGTAGAATGAATCCATTATTATAGGTAACAAAAGTTTGATTTTAAAAAATTAATAAACTTGAATTTTCCAAATACACAAGATTAATTAGTTTTATTGAAAACGGGTACGAGTAAGTGAAAAAGGTTATAATTGACAATGACAAATAAATAAAATCGGAGAGAGTATGTCATGGGTAAAAAATAAACACAATTTAAAATTTATAAACATCCATACATGTATCAAAAAAAATCATTCTTTTTAATGATGTATCCGAGATTCGAACGCTAAACCTATACTATGCAACTGAGTTAAACTCACGTATCAAAATTTAAGTCAAAGTAAAAATAAAAGAGACAGTATAGTAAAAAGGCTGGAGTGTCCCAATCATATACTTCTCATCCACAAACCACGATCGACGAAGCTCTCTTTCGTGTATCCTCCCTTCGAAACAGTCTCTCTCTTTCTCTCGATCTTCTCCGATTCGATTCCAAACCCCTCCCAGACAAAATGAACGACGCAGACGTCTCCAAGCAAATCCAGCAGATGGTGCGGTTCATCCGCCAAGAAGCCGAAGAGAAAGCCAACGAGATCTCTGTTTCCGCTGAAGAAGTACATCACTTCATTCCGATCCATTCCTTAATTTCACTATTCCGTCACTATTTTAGTTCAGATCGTTAATTTCTCACTTATTGATCCATTTTTTTGGTTACTAGATCGTTAATTTGTTGAGAATTACGCTGCTTTGTTGTAGGAGTTCAATATCGAGAAGTTGCAGTTGGTTGAGGCTGATAAGAAGAAGATCCGTCAAGAGTATGAGCGCAAAGAGAAGCAAGTTGATGTTCGGAAGAAGATGTAATGCCTTTTATATAATTTTCTTTTTTTCATCTATAAATTGATCACAAAACTTATATTTATTTGGCATGTTTGAATCACTGAACATAAGCTTTTCTTACACTGCCATTCAATTATAATAGTTGGGTTTGGTATTAACTATTTAAAATTCACAGATACAATTGGTTGTAATTGATTGACAATGTAAAAAACTTTATACTGACAGTGCATCCAAAGTAAACTCGTTTTGTATGCTCTGTCGGTGTAAAGATTTTGTATACTGTCCTTTAATTACAATAGTTGGATCACCGAATATATTTGAATTTAATATTAACTATTTTAAAAGTCACAGATACAATTGGTAGCAATTGATTGGCAGTGTAAAAAGTTTTACAGTGAACTGTACATCAAAATTAAACTGTAGATTATAATGACTATGATCTTTTCTCATAGATCATTGGTAAAGTCGAACAGATCCTACCAGCACTAATCACATATCGCTGATTAATAGAATTTGGTATTTTGCAAAATATGATGATTGATTAAATTTCTTTCTTATAAGTGAGATTTAGAGTTTAATTTTGTACTTTTGTTGAGTTTTTTTTGTTTTTCTTAATCAAATGCTTTGTATTTTTCTTTTTCTAACTTGAAAAATGGTGGACTAGTTGAGATAATTTAAATTTCACACATTTGTTTGTTGCAGCGAGTACTCTATGCAGTTGAATGCTTCACGGTTGAAGGTTCTTCAAGCCCAAGATGACGTGGTTAATAAAATGAAAGAGTCTGCCGCCAAGGAACTCTTGAGCGTGAGTCGTGATCATCATGTGTACAAAAACCTTCTAAAAGATCTCGTTATTCAGGTCAGTTAAAATTTTAATATGGCAGCCTGTAGTTGTTTACCTGATTTTTCCAATTATATTTTCAATAGGATCCTAGAATTTTATAAGAATATGCAACAAAGAGTTCCTTCAATTACAGAATAGATTGCAGGACTTTGAGGGTTTACAGAATAGATTGCAGGACTTTGAGAAAGGGCTGTGGTATTTAGGTATAGGGCTATGAAGCACGGGCAAAGACACGGGCACCGATAATAATTTGAGAAAATAACATAATTTAGTCAGTGTTATCATATGTGTTGGTGTCAAACACCGACGCGTGTTTGACACCGGGACACACCTAATCTGAGGAGTGTTCGTGCTTCATAGCCCTATACTTAAGTACCACAGCCCTTTCTCAAACGACAAGACAGTCTCCTTCTCATCCTTTCTTATTATTTATATCTTTACTTATTCCACTAACTACAAACCCCCTCAACTGACACACCAATGGTATTGCTTCAAGAAGCAATACCACAGATGTGTCTAATGTCACGGGTTCTGTTCCTATCATCCTGCTTCTCTTCCCTTTTTTACTGGTCAACAAAGCCTTCTTAAGTCTACTTGGAATATAATTTTAGGGTTGTAACTCACAGCCCCCCGCCTCCACAGTCCACCCCCCCTTCCCCCAAAGAAACGTAACAAAATTTTACGTTATTTTTCTTCTTCAAAATTTTTTTACATTATTTTCTGTGCTACTTACTTTATGCAAACTTGGAATTAAATATAAGGATTGTATTTTACAGAGTTTGTTGAGGCTGAAAGAACCTTCTGTCCTATTGAGGTGTCGGAAAGAGGACCTGCACTTGGTTGAGGAAGTTTTGGATTCAGCTGCTCAGGAGTATGCTGAAAAGGCAAATGTTCATGAACCAGAGATCGTTGTTGATAAGGATGTCTATCTTCCACCTGCCCCCAGCCATCACAATCCCCATGATCTCCACTGGTAATGTTACAGTTAAAACTAAATCCTAAATAACTGTTCTTGATTGAAACAATCCGTTATGCTGGATTTCTAGGTAGGGAATTGTTATGCAAGTGTCTAGCTCTGTTAGTCAAGGGCTTGCATCTAGATCTCACTGGTCTAACTTGATTGGTTGTGATGTTATATTTTTTAGGTTTAAAAAGAGAACCCTGAGTTTCAAATCTTAAACATTACTAGTTTTTACTGTTTCTATAGTTGATTTAGGATGTTTCCTGATATTGTATTATTTTTTATTCTTCAGCTCTGGAGGTGTGGTATTGGCTTCTCATGATGGAAAGATTGTGTTTGAAAATACACTTGATGCGCGTTTGGATGTAGTATTCCGTAACAAACTCCCACATGTAAGTTTTTGTTATAAAATAGACTTTTTGCTCAATGGCATTTTGTGTAGTGTTTATTTATTTATTTATTTATTTTTTGTAGTTTTGTGCCATTTATGTTAGATACTTGTTTCTTAATTGTCTTTGTCGTTGTGATTCATCTAGAAAGCTAGTTTCAAGAAGATCATTGTTCTTCGATAATCTCCAATGTTACAAAACGTTGGACTTTGATATTGAAATGAAATACTTGAGGTCAATTATGTACTGCGAAGGGCAACTTGGGCATGTAACAGGAATTAGGGACTGTATAAAGGGGCAGTATGGACTTAAGGATTAAGGTTTTATGTTGATTAGAGTAAAGGGACAAAATTCTTCAAACAAACCTCTGTTAACTAACTATCAACCATTGCTCAGATTACTTCTAGCACTGGTGACCTGTGTTTCTTTCTTAACTTTTTTTTTTCTTCCTTTGGTAGTACCCGCATTTCATTTCTCAATATTACACTTACACACTTTCAATATTTGCAATATAAGTTAAAATGTTACTGTCGTTGATTATAACTTGTACTTTATTTCTCCTTCCTAAATAGATACGCCCCCACCTTAGCATTACTGCCCAACTTCCTTTCCCTCTTTTGTTTGTTAATTTTTTCAGACTATTTATTTACATACTCTGGTACCTTTTTAGTACGTCATCTGTCACAATGGATTTTTGTACTGTGATAGCTGTGTAATTTTATTTAGATGATTTTGATCGTCGGCAATTTTGTCTCAACATTGATCAATATCTGCATGTGCTGGATGCATTGTGCAAGTGGTTCGGGTGGGTGAGAGTTTAGGAAAAGACGTGGATTTATGGGGTTAACCCTGTACAATGCAACTAATTTATAGTGTCTTGTTCCTGAAAATATTCAAAATGCATGTACTCTTACACAAATACTAATGCCTGGTATTTATAGTGTGTTTGGGTTCACAATAGAGGTTGTCAAACATGATTCTTTCTCCCTTCAAATGTGATTTTTAGTAAAAGAACTATTAGGTTATTTTCAATCAAAATAAATTTTACTCCAAACCTTGGTTTGATTAGAAGTCATAAAATGTTCACAAAAAAATATTAGAAGTCATATAAAGTAGTTTTTATACTAGTAGTTTCACATCAATTTATTGAAAAATTGTTATTTGTTTCTTGCTACAGATCCGCAAGCAGCTCTTTGGACAAGTTGCTGTTTGAAGACCTTGGTTGTATTGTTCCATTTCACCTATAATATTTATAATTTACTGCAGAGATTGTTGTGAGCGGAAGATATGACGTGCCATTGCTCTTGTAAACATTGTATTATTGTCCTTTAGTTCCTTCATTTTTTGTGTCGCTCATTTAACTTTCGTATTTGATGGGGCATGCAATGCTCTAGAAGTTATAGCGATAACTCTTCTCAGCAAAATAAATAGTGCTTGTTAAAGCTTATTTCTGCTGTTAGCTTTTCTTGGTGGAATGGTGGTGAGGTATCAAATCTTTGGACATTGCTATCACGATATGATAGATCAACTGTTCTCGTATTATTATGTTGTTTATCGTGCAAATAAATAAAGTGCATGAAAACTTAGCGAAAACTTTTACTGGCTTCAGTTCAATATGAATTTTCGTTCACTTTTTCAAGCTACGAGCTTTGACTATTCCGAATCCCAAGTATGTTTCTTTCCAGAGCAGTATATTTTCATGCATTTATCCCTATGTTTAGAACTGCAGTAAGAGGTAGACCACCGTGCGTTGGGAGATGAATGAACGCCAAAAGGAACACTATCGGAATAGTCGAGATCCTCAATTTTTGTACCGTATCTAGTTTTTCTATTATCAAAGTTTTGGGAATTTTTTTTTTTTTTTGGTGGCCGGGGTTTGAATCCCGAAACTTGCATATTTTATGTATTGTTCCAACCAACTGAGCTAAGCTCACGAGAACAAAGTTTTGGGAATATAAAATAAGTGTGATATTTTTTTGACAAAAAATAAATTGTGATTTTTGGCGGTTTCAATTGTTTGATATACACTTCAAAACGGAAATGAAAAATGAAAAGAAAAAATGGAGAGAATCTTAACTCTAACTCTACTATCTCTTACAATTTATTTACGCCATTAAAGCTTTAATAACACGGCGATTGATAGAAGAGCAATTGTTATTGTATTAATGGAGATGGTGACTGGTGAGACCACATCTCTTTGGTGTGATCCTTGGATTGGCAGCGGTGTTTGCGATCAAAATTTAGGTGATTTATGTGTTAATAGCAGGTTAACTATTACGGAAATGAGAAGCCAGGGGTGGGGGGTGGAAGAGTATTGGTCGCGGTGGAGGTGTTTGTTTGCTTGGAGGGAAGAGCAGTTGAATCAGTGTGCTTTTCTGTTAGATAATGTTTTTTTGCAGGATAATGTCATGGATATATGGATTTGGTGTCATAATTCTTCTTAGGGGTATAAGGTAAAAGATGCTTATCAAATCAACACCCTAATTGAGCAACCTCACGACGACGTTCATTTAGAATTAATCTTGAACAAAGTCGTGCCTTTGAAAGTGTCGTTATTCGCTTGGAGAATGTTTAAAAAAAGGATTTCAACAAAAGATAATTTATTTCGTCGTGGTTTGTTGCCTGGAGCTTCGTTATTATGTTATGAACAATGTGAGAAGGAGGAATCGATCAATCATCTTTTTCTGAGGTGTGATTTCTACAACGATATTTGAATTTTTCATCTCAACTTGTTGGGAATTTCAATGGTTTCAGCCATCTAAAAATGGGGAGCATGCTTTACAATTCAATGACCTGCATTTGTTTAGGAAGGATATAAGGTTTTGTCTTCAGGTGATCTGGCTAGTGTGCATTTGGAGTATTTGAAAAGAGCGCAACACTTGTTCTTTTAACAAGGAGTTATCGGTTTACCAATTACTAGATTGCATTAAGTTTCGTTTGTGGTGGTGGTTGAAGGCGTACAAGCCAAATTTCTTTAACTTTAGTTCATAGTCGTCTTATATGTTGATTTGTATGAATCATATTGCCTTGTAATGTTTTTTGTGTTTTTTGGCTACTCTCTTTGGTATGTTTGTAATGTGTATTGAATTTGTTCTCTTTTATGCACACCTCGTACTTCAAAGGAATATTCTTTTAATCTATTTTGGCTTTGGCCACTCAATAATGTTAACAAAAGTATGTTAAAATGAATGTTGTTAACCTTGTTTGAAAAGGGTAGATTTCACAACTTGGCTCATTGAATGGATAGATGGAGAGGTTAGCAGAAAAAGTGTGACACAAAATAAAGGAAATAGCCATAAAAAATTAAAATTGCTATGGGCAATAGTCACAAGTAATTTTTAGGTGGACATAATGATTTGGATATTCCATTTGATTATACATACATAAAAAGAAAAAAGTAATAGATAAATAATCATTAATTTTCAAATTATTATAGCATGTGTACTTCTTTGTCGGTGTGACCAAATAATATCTAAATTCTTGTGTCCATCAAAGAGTTATTCACAATCACAACTCACAAGCAAAACAAAGTGGTCTCCCATCATTTTTCCTTATTTGCCAGGCAGCTTTTTTCTATCACATTGATAAGACAACGATTTCTGTAGTGTTAGTGACCAGGAATCTAAGTAAATAGAATAACAAATAATTTACAGTAAAAAATAAATAAGAATAGCAAATTCCTTAGAAAAAAAAAAAGCAAATATTTAGTCCCCATCAAAAAAAAATATTAGTCAAAAAAATAGTCTCTCTGATAATTATTATAACAAAAAATGTATTTTTCAATTTATTAAATATTTGATGTATCTGATTTGTAATATAGATCAAATACATTAATTATTTAATAAATCTAAAAAAAAATCCATTTCTTTATCTCTTAGTTTTGAAAAAAAAATGAATTTTTTATCTCCAACTTTAAAGTTTTCTTTTTTGTCCTTCAATATTGTATTTTTTTTTTTTTTGGAATTTTGGTTCTTCAACTATTTTTTTATGGTCCATGGTTTATTTATGGCTACAACATCTATTAAATATATTTTTGCTAAGATGAATATTCACTCTAACATAATAAATGTCGTCAGGTTATGTTCAAACTCCGATCACCACCCAAAAAAAATTGTCGTCAGGTTATATGTGAATATGTCATAACAAATGTCGGCATTTAATGTCATACTATTAAAAATATCAGAAAATAAGATAAATAACTAATATTTAGAAGAAAAAAAAGTTAAATTCAAAGAATACAAAATCAACTTTTAAAAGGGAGGATCAAAACTTTATTTATTTTTTCAATAAAAAGACTAAAATATACTTAGGTTTATATACCTTGTAAAAAAGAAAGAAGGTTTATATACATTTTTTATCACTATTTTATACATTCAAAATTTAGTCTCTTTATTGTATAAGTTATTGGTATATATACTTCTCCATACTTCTTCGTACTTCACTTTATACCATATTTTTTGGTCCAATTCATCAAATATAATTCTATAACTCTTTCAAAAAAATAAATAATAATTTTATAGCATTAATGATTATGACACTCATACAAAATAAGCATAAAATTGGATTGCGCATAAAAATAATAAAACTTATAAAATTGATGACTAAACTCCAAGATTTAAAAACTTGACTAAGTTGATGGCTAGCTTCATAAGAAATTTTATATACTTTTTTAAAAGTAAATGGGGTGTCGATGGATCTACAACATCCTAAATAGATTCAATTAAAATACGAAAATTATAAAAATTGGGGGAACATAAAAGTCTAACCCTCTTAAAAAAAAAAAAAAAGTCTAACCTAGTAAAAACAAATAACAAGAAAAACAAAATAGCCCAACCGAGTTTACACCACGTAACTCAATCCGAAACAGTATATGTTTGAGTATTAGTTTGCTACACATTTTCAAAGTCTAACCATGCCGCTAAAACTATAGACCCAGCTTCCGGTGGTCACTTTAATGTCTTTTATTAGACTTGACCTATCTTTGATATTGAGTATCCCTTCTCTCCCAAAATATAAGTAAAAATATGTCAATATAAGTTAATGTATTTAGTACAAATTTTAAACTAAAACATTCTTTTGTTGACCAATTTTTTTATATATAATTTGAGACGGTGTGAATATATCAGAATCACAGTGACCCACTGTAATCTTAGTGAAACTACAAAGTGTAGCGTTTGAAAAATCACTGTGAATCGCCATGATTTTGACATACCCACCATAATACAAAACACACACTTAAAAGTTTTGCCTTTAGCTTCTAATAAAATGATGTTTTTTGTTACAACTTATAATAAAAATGAGTGAAGAAGCATTTTATTTTATTTTTTGTCAAAAGAAAGTATTTTATTTTGATTTCATTATACTCTCTCCACTCTTATATATAAAGTAAGAAACAAGTACTTATCTCCTATAAAAAGAAGACAGGCACTTATATAAAATATATATAATGTTTTATTTATATTTTAAGACCAGAGAAATATATACACAAACAAAATTAAATTATATTTCTATTCAAAATTAATCTATATATATAATCCAAATCACTGGTCATGTATTCCTTTCTTTTTCATTTGGGCTGAGCATCAACCTTCTTTTATTTCTTTTTGTTTTAAATATAATTCAAGTTCAACACTCTTCTCATGATGCAGAAAACTAATTGGTAGTACAAGAATGTATAGGACTAATCACTAATGTTATGGGGCAAGGAGAATAAGAATAACTTCCTTTCCATTAATAAAAAATAAATAAATAAATTTGGTCATTTGTTTTGGTTTGGCTTCCCAAATAATAATTATTTATTTGATTTTTTTAAAAGCTACAGTAAAATAGATTTTGTGATGAACCTGTCCTAGAGCTAGTAGGTTCCTATTGTGAGCTTATAAAAAGGCCCTTTAGTTCCTTCCTTGCTACTATGAACTACTTGTTCGACAATAAAATTTAAGTTGTCTTGTTATAGTTCCACTCTTCCAAATCTTTCAAAATCCTTATTATTTCATTTTCCTTCTAAAATAATTAGTGAACTAGCATATGGTGAATATTTATACATAAATGGTAAGAGAGCTTTCTTTAGTCCACTCATGGGTGACAATAAGATTTCAATTAGCTGCTGACTCATTCATCCAAATGTTGAGTGAATATATATATAGAGACATATACTCATCAAATGAGTGAATGATGTGGGAGACAAATTGAATCTTAAGTTTCCTATACTTGGACTGAAGGGAGCTCCCTTTTCTTCTTTCTCTTTGTATTTGTACTTGTCTTGTATGTTGACCCAAAAGTTGGTTATTAAGATTTTGAGCATGTTTTCTCAGGAAAAAAAAGATCTGGATCATATATTGCATGGACTAAGGCTGGTTATATATAACTTAAAAGCCACATGATAGCGTTTTTTTTTTTTTGTTTAACTCATAAGATAATATCTTTATATTTTTTTCTTTAATTTAGGTGTTAATTTGTTGATTTCCTCATATTACTTTATAGTGTGGTTTCGTATTTCTACTTTTTCAGCCAGGTTCATCTTTTCAGCTATAGATATATGCAGGCTAAGTAACTTGCAGATCCTTGATGTATCGAGTTTTTCAGCTAGGTTCATCTTCCAGTTCTACAAGTACCAGCTAAAAGTGTCTGGATGCAAGTATCTATGACGGTCAAGATTCAGTACCAATGTATAAACTCATATAATATAATGTTTATTCCATGAATCGTTTTTCAATATTTTTTATTTTATTTTCAGTATTTTAATCTTGTATTCTTTTTGAGTCTTCTTAATTTGTATCATATGAAGTTGAAGATTGATTACAGATATATGTAATTATAATTTGTTACTCTAAATATATATATACACGTGCTTAATTTCCAGTTGTTTCAAGGTGCCTTTTTAGGCGTAGATTATTTTTTTATTGTCAATAATAAAATTTTAAGAATTTGCAAGATGAAAAAATCTAGTATTTTTTTTTCAGTAACTTATGAATACAAAGTATATTTAAATGACTAAAAACATTCCATTTGTGTGTGCGTGTATTTCACATTTGACAAATTTATATAAAAAAACTATTACAAATAAAGAAAAACGATTGTTTTATTAAATTTTGTTCTTTAGATTTTTTTTATCAAATAATTTTTATGAGCTATTAGTGTATTTCTATTATGAAAAATATAATGTGGAGAATAATAAATTGATATTTTATCAAAAAAATTGATATTGATTTTATAGTATTAATTAAAGGTACAATTGAAAGAATACAAAAAAAATATATATTAAAAATAACTAAACCCGACACTCTTTTAAAAACAAATAATAGACTAACGTCTATCACGAGATAATTAGTATTAAAAATAGAGAACTAAGCTCGACTCGGTAATTTTTGACAACACTTTACTTATATTTTCGATTGAACTCTAGATTATCAAGACCACTTTCTTGTTATACGAAGGTTTAACAGTTTTCAGTTCAATTTTGCTTCTCAATTCTTGTCATACGAAGGTTTAACAGTTTTCAGTTCAATTTTGCTTCTCAAAATTTACTCGAGTTTGGTCTCTTTGGAGCGGAATAGATCTAAATCCAAAATTATTTGCATTAATATGAATCTCTATGGTCTGTAGCACTGTTTGGCATTTGTTTCTAAGTTGAATATGAAACATGGCAAATATCACACCATGGGAAAGGTGGCTAACTATTAGCGGCATGTGTCCTGCTTTTCAACTCCATAAACTCATCAAGTCTCTATTGCAAGATTTAGTGGTCTCTTTCCCACTCATACAGAATCTAACATCACTTTCTTCATGCTATCATTATATTCATCACTGCTCCATCTTTAGCCAACACAAGAATCAAATTTGTTTGTCATTAATTGCTGACTAAAGACCAAATTAAAACAATTAAACATCCGAATTTCTATGTATTAATCATCACTTACACGCTATTTAAGTATTATTTGAACATCAAAATACATGACATCCAAAAAAGGAGCCATAAATTTAGCTCAGAGGGGATAAGTTTAAGAGTATAAGTGTATAACTAAGTAAAGAAAAACAAATTTTTATATGCATAATATATTCAAGAAATTTAAGAAATCATATGATATATCCAAAGTTAATATGTATCTAAAATTATGAGAAATTTCAAATATATAAGAAAGATGAGTTCCTTGAGGCTTGTTTTAGTAACACGAGACTAAAGAAGATTTTTTAATAATAAAAAAAGAAAACATGAAACAACAAAATACAAAGGTAAGAAAATAAATTTAAGATAAAATTACGAGCACTGAATCGTTGGTATGAGAGTGCGTAAATAACCATGCATACAATACAATAAGTACAAAAATTTGAGCAAAATTGTAACAAGGGATCATAAATTAATATTCATTAAGGATTAATATTCTTTTGTAAATTGCAAACAAAAATTTACTTTATTTTTCTTTGTTATATGCATTCTAAATAATAGGTTGTGTAATTAAGCTTAGAAACTTGAGTGTTCAAGGCTAAATAAATTGAGTCAATTTTTTTCTTTTATATACAATATCATATAAAGTTCACATAAAATAAATATATATAATGACAAAAAATATAATAGCATATTAATATGAAAAAAAATATTATAAAAATCTAGGAGAAGACCGTAGCCTCCGTTGGTCTCCTTTTTAGCTCTATCCATAATGACATCATATATGTCTATTATATCTAGTCAGAGTCAAATAAATATACTTACATTAACCTCTAATGATAAACAAAAAGTATGACTATATAGATTTCATTTATACGTAATGTAATTTTGACGAGCACAATAGAAGTTTCCAAGACATAGCTCAAGTGATTAAGTTGGGACATTAGAAGAAGTTTGAGAATGAGAATGGGGATTTAAAACCTAACCATTAACATAACATTTTAAAATTAAATAAACTATCATTTTAGTTTTTTAAGTACCTTTTTTTTTTTTTTTTATCAATTTGCT